>JAEEGK010015019.1_pt1 | contig 17233 bp, 11 predicted proteins | sample 8958771 | NCBI WGS metagenome assembly JAEEGK01 (sample SAMN16246547, study PRJNA631951) | gut metagenome | biome: gut microbiome; feature: rumen; material: SC-attached | host: Bos | place: Iran: Karaj | collected 2018-10
AACAAAACATTCAATAAAAAATAAAATAAAATAAAATAAAAAAAAAAATATAAGAAACGAAAATAAAGAAAATATTAGTAAAAATCTTCCAGAAGAAAAAATAAAAATAATAAAAAAAAAAGAAACAAATGAAGAAAAAAATAATTCACCAACATTAAATTTTTTACTGAAATTAAAGCAGAATGAAAAAAATGAAAATGAAATAACAGAATCATTAATAGTTCAACCTTCTAATACTTTTAATTCAATATCAAATTGTGATTCAGAAAAAAAGCAAAATAATATATTTAAAACAGATAAAAATAAAGGAAAATATCATATATTTACAAAAGATGAGAAAAAAAATATTTATCAAGATTTAAAATTAATGTCAAATATTGAAGTGTCTAAAAAATATAAAGTTTCTTTAAGAAATGTTACTAGATGGAGAAAAGAAGGAATTGAAAGAAAAAAAGGAAGTGGAAGAAGATTTAAAGATCCTTCTCTTGAAAAAAAAATTTTAAATTGGTATTATGAAAATAATAATAATGGAAAAGTTACAACTAAAATTTTTAGAAATAAAGCTAAAGAATTATCATCTGATTCTTCTTTTAAAGCTTCTACTGGTTGGTTAGTTAGAATTCAAAAAAAATATAATTTAGAATTTGCTAAATACTAAGTTTTTATTTCTTTTAATATAATTAATAATATATATCAAGATATTAACTTTTTTTTTAGGTTTGATTTTAAATGTTGTTAAAATAAATTTTAATATTGTATGGAATAGTTATAATTTATTTTTTTTAATTAATTTTTATAATAATATTTAAATATTTTTTTTTTATTTTTTATAAACACAATATTTAACTTACAATACTAATGAATTAATATTATAATTAATATATTTTAAAAAATAATTACTATAGTATAAATCTATTGATTAATTTTGTGATTCGATAAAAAGCTATTTTGTAATTCTATATTATTATAACTATGATAATAAATACCATTTATATTATTATTAGTATAAATGGAGTTTTTATTTACATAATTTAATATAATTGGAAAATTTGAAATAAATCTATGAAATATTATGGAACCATAAGGAAATACTTTCAAACCATCAATTAAAGAACCAATTAATTGAAAAAAATAAGTTTTATAAGGTTCTAAAGATTCTTTTATTATTTGTAATAATATATTATTTCCATATATATCATATAATAAAGTTTGAACATTAGAATAATTACATATATTTTTTATTATCATTATTTTTATTTCCAAATTTGAACATTCAAAACATTTTTCAAATACATTTGATGAGTATTTTCCACAAGAATTATTTTTAAAGTCATTTAAATAATTATTAATTATTATTGTATTTACTTCTTGCTCTTTCATTGATAAAGCAAATTGAACTACATAATTTCCAAATTGGTCGTTGAATAATTTATTTGATATTTGTGCTAAATTCATTAATATTATTTTTCTTTGAGGATTTTCTAAAGTTTCAATTGCTTTTTGAATTGTACAACATGAATGTTTATGTGTTGCTAAAATAAATAAATTTTTTTGAATAAAAAAAAGAATATTTTTATTTTTTGGAAAATTAATTAAATTCATATATTTTATAATAATATGTGTTGAATTTTGGTTCATAATAATTTCAAATAAATTAGGATGTAATAACATATTAAATTTTTCTAGTAATAAATCATAATTGTAAATTCTTTCTATTAATTTTTGAATGACTCTTGTTCCATAAGGATTTAAACAAATTTCCAAAAAATTTTGATTAATATAATTCGTTATTATTTCATTTATTTGATTTAAGTTTAAATATTCTAATAATTTCTGAATAAAATAATTACCAAAGGGATCAATTATTAAATTATTTATTTTATTTTTTATTTGTGAAAAAATACTTAATACTATTTTTGGGTTTTCATCTATTTTTTTTTGTAAAAATCTACAACCTGCTTGATTTCTACATAAAATATCACTTTTTTCTATTAATTCATTTATTGAATATGATTGATATGGAATTTCTCTTTTGCTTATATAATTATTATTATTTATATTGAATAATTGATTATTTTGATATATATTATTATTTACTTTAGGAATATAATTGCTTGATGTTTTTCCACTATTAAAATTATTAATGATAAGCGAATTATTTTCATTATTATTATTTTCTAATTCTTTATTTATATTTTTTGAATTGGAAGAATTACTATCATTATTAACATCATCTAAAGAATTCATTTCAACTTGAAAATTATCATATGAATAATTTGGATTCATATAACTTAAAAAATAAATAAAAATATATTTTACTATGAAAAAGGACTATTATTAATTAGGTTTACTGATTCTGCATTATTCTTGTTATTACATTCTGATTGATAAATATCTGATTTTAAGATAAAATTTTTATTCGAATTTATTATTTGATGATTATCACTTGATTCTTCTAAATTTATAAAATTTAATTTTACTGTTTAAATCATTTATATTTTGAGTGTCATTTGTTTTTTCATTTATTGATTTCGTTTTTATTTTTTCAATATCTTAAAAAATAATTATAATATAATCTTACTTTGTCTTGATAATAAAATTTCAATTTCATTTATTTTTTCACTGTCAATTGAATCAAGTGAAATTTCATTTTCGTGATTACATTTAAAAGAGAGTATCATTAAATTTTTATAAAATAATTTAATATACAAAAAAATTAGCAAAAAAAAATATAAAATATTATAAAAATATATTAAAATAAAAGAAGTATATAATTATAACTCTTCTTTTTCTTCTTCAATATATTTAATAATCTTATTCTCGAATATTATTTTGTTCAATTTAATTAATTGAATGAGTTGAAATTTTCTGATTCTTCATAATTCTATATTTTATTTTAATTTTCATACTAAATTTATAATTATATATTTTAAATTGGAATTCTTATTTAATTCGTTTTTTTTATTAATCTTCATTTAAAACAAATTTATATTTGTCAGTCAAATTTTTAATTGTAAACTTTTTGAATCATGATTTTTAATATTAATTTGGGTTAATTTTTATCTTTAGTACAATTTGATTTAAATAATTTATTAGAAAACTAAATTTTCATGTTGTTGAATAAAATAAGAAAAATATTGAGTATAATCATATTAAATTTCAATTTTAGAATTAACTATATTTTTTTAAATTAATATTAATATATAAATCCTATATTATTTTTTGGTATTTTTTTTATATGGAAGAAGTAATTATTATTTCTTTTTATTAAATACCAAATCAAGTTCTTTTAAAGAAAGATAATTTCTTTTTATTTTTTCTATAAGACTATTACATAGAATATAAAATATTTTTTTTATTAAACAATAATTTTTGAATGATTTTTATTTACCTCAATTAATTTAATATCTCTTTTTTTATCAATAATATTTTATTATAAAATATTATTTTTTTGAAAATAAAGAGTTTTTTAGTCATTTATAATTATTTATTATTTTCTTTAATTTGAAAATATTCTTTTGATTAAAGTCTTTTCTTAATAAAAGTTTTATTTTATATTTATAAGTTATTGATTATATTTTTTAATTTTCGCTTTTTATTCTTAATAAAAATTTGTTTTTTCTTTGACATTTTTGTATATTCAAATAATCTAATTATTTTTTTTAATTTTTTCAACATAATATTTATTACATTATCATTGTTTTTACCATCTACTAAATAATATAAGTTCTCTTATTTAATAATTCTTCATTTTTATTATATATTTTAAAAGAGATATTCAATTTTATAATTATTAATTTATTTTTTGATGAGAAAATTTTGTTAAATTTTTGTAGTTGATTTGAATTAAATATATAGAAGAAACATCAGATGTTTAATTAGAAGAAAAAACAATTGATTAGTTAAAATTGTAATTATTTTATTTGTGATAGTTTTTTTTTGAATGATTAAAATTTCTTCATAAATTTATAACTTTTTAACATATATGATTTATGATGAAAAAATAAATGAAATTTTAAATATTTATTTTTAAAATTTCACTGGAAAAAATAATTATAATATTAATTTAACTTAAATTATCTCATATATTTCATTAGCGATATTATTAATGTCGTAATTATATTTAATAATTAAATTTTTTAATTTTTCATCAGGATATTTTTCTTGATCTAGCATATATATATTTCTTAAAAGTGTAATAGTATCTCTTAATTTATCAATAACTTTAATATATAAAATTAAAGGTTCACCATAAATATTATTATTTACACAAAAATTAAAAATACTTTTATAATCTCCTTCAGGGAGTCTTTCTAAATTATTATATTTAAACAAAACTTTACTTTGTTGTCCAACCTGTAAAGAAGGAACTATTATTTCTTCTTCAATAATAATATTTGAATTATTTCTATCACAAATAAATTTTACTGATTTATCATCCCATGATAATTCACTTATATTTTGAATTAATATTTCAAATTCAGTATTTTTTATTCCCTTTTCAATTTCTAAAACTAGATTTTCATTTAAACATTTATAATTATAATCTAATGTTTTATCGTCGAATAAAGTGAAATTTTCTTTTGGAATATTATTTTCTTTTCTTTCATATCTCATTCTTAAAAAATCATGATTTGGATTATGAAAATTTTGTTCAGAATTTAATTCTTCGCATAAATCACATAAATTAAAACTTTTACAAATTAAGCATTTATATCTTATTCCTTCAATAGGATTTTTATTACAATTATTACATTTAATTCCACTATGAATTGTATTACAAACACTCATTGATATTTTACTTTCTGCTATTTTATTTAATTCTGTTTGAAATTGAATTTTTCTTTCTTGTTCTGATTTATTTATTTTTTCAAAATAATTGTTTATTACTTTTTCATTTTTAATAAATGATTTGTTAATTAAGTCATTTTTCAATTGATTAATTTCTTTTTCTATATATTGAGTTATACTATTTTTAAATTCATTTGAACATCTCTCTTTCATTGTTAGTAATATTTGAGATATATTATTAGAAAAATTATTATCATAATTTTTTGGATAATTATTTAAGATTTTTATTCTTGAATTTTCTGGGTTATAATTATTTTCATTATTTGATTTTGTTCTTGGATTTATTTCTTTTTTTTCCAACAAATTATTTTCTTCATTATTATTATTATAAATTTTATTTAGTAGATTATTGTTTTTTACATTGTTTTCTTCTTTTTTTTCTATTTCTGTTTTAATACTTTTTAATTCCTTTTTATATAGTTCTTCCATTTTTTTTTCAATAATCAATCCGTATTTTTCAATTTCTTTATTTATTTTTTCATTTTTTTCATCATTTAAATTATCAAATTCTTCATTATTTGAATATTCTTTTTTAAATTGAATTTTATGATTTTTATTTAAAGCATTTTCTTTCCCTTCAAATTCATCAACATTATTTAGAGTGTCAATTTTTTTTTGCGTTTCAGGAAAATCATTTTCATATTTATCAATTAAATCATTTGAGTTATTTGATGAATAAGAACTTAAATTAATATTATTTGATTTATTATTTTCTTCTTCGTGAATATTACCTTTTATACTTTTTGATAATTTTTCATCGATAAAAAATCTTGGAGATAAATTATTCTGTTTTATAAATTTTAAAATTTCTAAATATTTGTTTTCATTTTCTATTAAAAAATTATTGTCTTCATTATACTTTAAATATACATTGAAGTCAAATAAATCATCTAAATTAAAATTTCTTTGACAATTTTTTTTGAAATCTTCTAAACTTGATGGAAAAGGAATTGATATTTGTCTTGAACCAAAACTAATGTTTATCATTTAGATTAATTTAACTTTTTTTAATTTAAATAAAAATATTAAATTTTATTTTACGCTTTTCCTATTTAAAAAAAATGGGAATTATAGAGACTTATATTGTTCAAAGTTATTTTTCTTTTTGTTTATTTAAAAGAATAAAATATGAATTTTTAAATACATTCTTGAATTATGTTAATTGTTTATTGTATTCTATATTTTTTATTTTTTATGAATTTCATTTAACAATTGATTAATAATAATAATATAATTTAAAACCAAGAATATAATAATTTCTTTGATTAAATATATCATAATATAAACATATAAAATAATTATAAAGTCTTCTAAAATTATTTATTAGTGGAATAAAGTTTTTATAAATAAAATGATTAAAAAAGTCATTAAATTAGCATGAATCAAAGTAAAAAAATATTTTTTTATCCCTTAATTGATATATCAATATCTCAAGAAATAATGATTAGAAAATTACATATTATGTGAACAATTTGGTTAACCTTTATTTTATGTTTCAAAATTTATTAAATAAATATTTCTAAAATTTCTGGAAATTAATATCAATAATAAATATTATCATATCATTAAATTGAATTGAACTTTATTTTTTTGAGAATTTATAAATTATTATTATTGTTTTTCATTTTTTCTCCTAAATACTACTTTTAAATATTTGGATATATTCTTATATTTATATTAAAGGTTTATATGGATTATTTTATTATATATATTTTTAATTTGAAAAAAAAAAATAAAGATTATTTATTATATTTTATTTAATTTAAAAATGTAAAAAATTGTATAAACATTTTTACTCAAATTAAAAAGAACCTAAAAATTAAAAAGTGAAAAGTAAATATGATAATTTTATAATTTCAGAAATCAAATAAATTAAAAGAATATAACAATGTTAAGTTATAAAAAAGAAATGGAATTGAACAAAAATTTACTGAATTATATAAAGAAATTAATACAAAATCAAAAGAACAATTAAAATGAAATTAAGATTGAAGAAAAAATATATAACTAAAACAATAGAAATTTCAAATTACTGAGAAACTGAAATGAAAAAAAATTGATAAATTAAAAGAAAATTGAAAAGAAAAGAGATATTAATTCAAAACAACTTAATATTATTAAATAGTAACTAAATTGAAAGATTTAAAAGTTATAATGAGAAAATCAGTTGAAAAATTCAAAAATTATAAATTAATTGTTTAAAAACTTATTATGATAATTATTCACTAAAGAAGAAAAAAATAATTTATGGAATTACACAAAGAAAATATACAAAATATAAAATACATTTATTTATTCAATTTAATAACAAAATGAATATAAATAATATGGATAAAACAAATAATGAATATAATTCTTTTCAAGAAAATTAGAAAATAGAGTTCAATATGTAAATAATAGATTAAGACAATATGTTGCTCCTAATGAAGATAATTAATAAGAACAAAATAATAATAATTAATAATTATTAGAAGAAAAAGAAAAAAAAGCAAATCTAAAATCCCATTTACTGTATTTTATTTTTTTAAAAAATTATAAATTCAAAAAAATTATAAAAAATAAAAAAAAAACTAAATTTAATATACAATCCATATGAATACAAAAAAAAAAATAAAATAAAACAAAAATAAATATAAAACATCATAATACAAAAAAAAAAAAATGGATTCTAAAAAAGAAGAAAAGCCAATAAAACCATTATTAAAACATCATAACTTACATAAAGACAAAGTGAAAGGGGAAAAGAGAGGAATAGTATGGGACAATAAGACAATAGAAGAGCAATATGAAGAAAGAAAACTTCATCCATGTCAAAAAATAGATGAACCAAAAACACCATATTTACCATATGAAGGTGATGATGAATATTTAAAGAAAATAACAGAAGTAAATAAATTAGAAGGAACTGAAGATGTTTTAAATGATGTTATGAACAAATTAAAAAATGTCAAAAATGAAACTCAAAAAGAAGAAGAATTTTTACAAAAAAGACATAAAGCTTATGCTAATGAATTTACTCAAGCACAAAAATTTTTCAAAGAAAATGAAGATGAAGATAAAGCTCATAGTGAACTTGAAGAAAAAACTATTAATAATACTTTGATTAATAAGTTTGCTGGAAAAATTAATAATGATTTAAAAGATGAAGGAAAATAAATAAGTTTTTTTTGAATTGTTCTTTTTGGCTTTTTTTAATTTATTTTATGGTTATTAAATAATACAAAAATTTGATGTTATTTATTTGTAAGAAATTTTTTTTAATCATATTCATTTAATTTTTTGTTTATTTTTAACAAGTTTAAAATTCTCTTATTAATTCTTTTTTTGAAATAGACTATTATTATTTTCATATTTGATTTTTATATTTAATTACTTTTAATTTGTTAATAATCTGTTTAATATTTCTTCAAGAAATTAATTAATTAATTTATATTCAAATTTATAAAAATAAATTAAAAAAGTATATTTTCTTTTATTTTATTTGTTTTATTTAACTTTATTTTTTCTCAAAAAAATCATTTATTGAAACATTAATTTTTTTGAGAGAAACTTTATCATTATTTTTTTTTCTCTTCCTTATCTTTATTATTTAAAACTTTTTCCTTATCATACATAATTGATTATTTTTAATGATTTAAATCTATAAATTTTTTGATTTAAACTTTTTATATATTGTTTTTCAATTTCTAATGATGAAAAATTGATGAAATGGGTAATTAAGATAGAATGGAAAAAATTTATTCTATTTTTGAAAATATTCATTGACCGTTAAATATAAATAAATGTTTAACATTTTTTTCATAAAATAATTTATTTTTTGTTAAAAACAAAGAAGAGAAAATTTTTTAATTAATGATATAAGCATAAATTATTTCAAAATAAATGATTTAATGATATATACATTTTACAATATTATATATATTATTTGTGAAAGAATAGGAGAAGATAAATTTGTTTTTGAAATTTGTTGATTATTATTTTATCTTGGGTTTATGATAAAAAATTCTTTGTGTTTCTACTATTACATTTGATATATTCAATTTATTGAAATTGAATTAGGAAATAAAAGAAATATTTTTGTATTTAGTGTTTTTTTTATTTAAATTAGATATAAACATATATACTAATTTAAAAAACTTTTTATAAAAAAATAAATAAAAGTTAAAAATATTAATAATCTTTTGATAATGTTGAATTGGAAATAAATAATTGATTTATGATTTAATTAGTATTATTCTTCTTTAATATAAAAAATTTACCTTTTTGGAAAATAACTTGAAAAATTAGTTTCCTAAATTTATTTTTCACTTATTAATTATTTCAATAATTAATTTATCAACATTTAAAAAAAAATTATTTATTATTATATTTATGTAGATTAAATTTATTAAAAGAAATAATTGTATTTTAGACAAAATATTATTTATATTATAAATAATTTATTTGTTTCATACCCTTTATCTTCATCTCAATTTATTTTTTTTTATTTTTTGTAGTTTTAATTATTAAATCATCTTCTTCATTCCCAAAACTTTTATTCACTTTTTTACATTGAATATTATTTTTCATAAAAGGAATATTAAAATAATTTTCAATATTATTTTCAAGATATTTAAGTTCAAATTTTAATTGTTCAAAATCTTGAAGATGAAATTTTTTAATATTATAAGGATTAATATCTAAATATTTTTTTTCTTTATTAATATATTCTGTTAAAATTTTTTTGTCAAATTGATTCATTTCAATTTTCTTTTCATTTTCATAAAAAGAAAAATCATTAGTATTCATTGAAGCATTAGTTAAATTATCTTCATCAAAAACAAATAGATTATTTGATAAATCAAGAGTTTTTTCTTCACTTATATTATTCTTTAAATTGCTTTCAACATCAACTTAAATAATTAAAAAGTTAATATTTACTTTCTTGAAGACCATAAAATGCAATATCTAAAATATTTTCATCTTTAAAATCCTATTTGATTAAAATTATTTTTTACTTTTTCTTCATATAATTCTTTTTCAAAACTTAATTCTTGATTATTAAAATGAGAATTAATTTTGTCCATTTTGGTTTTTATAATTTGTATTTTTATTTTTTATAACAATAATAAAAAATTAAATTTAAAAGAAAATTCAATAAATTAATTCTTTTTTTAAAAATTAATAATATTTTTTATAAAAAATGTTTTATTAAATGTCTGATGCAAAAATTAAAAAAAAAATAATTCTTCATATAAATTTTGAACAAATGGATAATAATTATGGAAATAAGTAAAACAATTCAAACTTTATTTCAAGAATATGAAATCAAATTAATTCCTTCATCAACTCTTAGAATTTCAATTTTTCATAAAATAACAGGGAAAATATATAAATCTGATTTTTCTTTAGAATTTTTACATACATTTAAATTACTTGTTCCATTTTTTACAATAAAAGAAATAACAGACTTTATTGCTACTTCATTCGTTCATAACAATATTATTTTAGAGCAAAATAAAGAATATTTGAAATTATGTTTAATATCAACACTTCCAAATCTTTCTAATGTTACTTTGTTTTTATATAATATTAATCTTTCTTATCCAGAAATCAGTCAATTAACAGAATATAAAGACAAACTTTTAAATCAATTAAAGTCAAAAGAAGAAGAAAATCAAACTTTAAAAAAAAAAATTGAAGAAATAAAAGAATCATATAGAATTCAAAGTCAAAGTCTTATTAATGAAATTACAAATCACAAAAATGAAATTAATGAAGATAATAGTGAAGAAACAAATAGTGGAATTCAATTTCAAAAAGAAATAAATCATCATTATAATTTAAAAGTTGTAAAAAAATTTTTTTTTCCAAAAAAAGTTTGTTTATTATCAATTTTTCCTTCAGGAAAAATAGCTTTTGTATTAACAAATAATAATGTGTTAATCTCAAATGAGGAATTTGTAGTATTACAAAAAATTAAAGAACCTAAAGATTACAAAATAAGACATTTAGAAATAAAAGATGAAAATAATTTCATGACTTGTGGAAATAAGAAAATAATATTATGGAGAAAAAATTCAAGTATGTTTATTATAAATAAAATTATTAATAATGCTCATGAAGGTATTATTTATAAAGTATTATTCAATGATAATGATACTATAATTTCATGTTCTATAGATGGAATTATTAAAATATGGAAGTTATCTGAAAAGGAATATGAAAGTATTAAATATATTGATACTAAAGATAAAATATTTTCTATTTTGATGTTGTATGATAAACAAATTTTAATTTCTTGTGGAAAAAATGGAACAAAATTTTGGAATTTAATGAATTTAGAAAAAATTATGAATTTTGAAGAATTAATTCCAAAAAAAAAAAATGTATTATATCGCTTAAGTGATGATAAAGTTATTATTCCTTCAGAAAAATCATTAGGATTTAAAATAATATCAATATCAGAAAGAAAAGTAATAAATGAAATCAAAAAAGGAGGTTATTATTCTGATGTTATAAAATTTGAAGAAAAAGGAATATTTATATTTAAAAATCAAAAATTGATTGAAATTTATGATAATAATAATTATAGTTTTATCCAAGAAATTTGTACTAACAACAAAAAAATTCATGGCTTTGCTAATTTAAACAATGGACAATTTTTAGTATACGGTCACAAAAAAAGTATTCAAATTTGGGAAATTGAAAAAGAAAATTACAATAATTTTATATGATTGAAAAAAGGAAAAATAACACCCACATTTAATAAATATTTTTAAATTATTAATTCTTTTTTTATAAAAATTTGAAAAGACAATCTGAATAATTTTTTTTTTATGTAAAGAAGATATTCTTGAATTAAAGAAAAATAAAATTATTTTTTTTTTCTTTTTTAAATATAATAATATTTTTTTTATTAAAATTTTTTTTTTGGGATAACATTTTTTTTGGTAAATGGTCTTTAAAAATAATTAATATTCTCTATTTATTTCTCATAAAATTTTTATTATTTATATCTTACTGTGAGTTTTTTAATTAATAAAGAAAACTATAATTATAAAAATATAATAAGTTAATTATAAAAGAAACAATTTATTGCGAAATAAAAATAAAAAAAATAAATGATAAATTTTTTACTCACCAAAATTTCAGTTCCTTCAGGAATATCATTAAGAAAAATAAAAGAATTTTTTGGAGAAATATATTTAAGTGTAAAAGAAAGACAAAATGGAAATAAACAATTTTCATTTTATCTATTTAATGAAATTTTACAATTTCCTCTTTTTTGTGCTGAAAAAATTTTTAAAGCAATTTCAAATATAAATACTATAACAAAAAATCAATTTTGTGATGGTTTAATTTCTTTATTTTTTGGAAAAGAAAATGATATAATTTGTCTTTTATTTTCAATTCTTGATTTTGATACAGATAATATAATTAATATTCATGATACAAAATTATTTTTTATTTATTTACATAGTATGAAACAAGATAATAAAACTGAAAAAATATTATATAATATTATTGATAATTTTTTTGATAATTGTGTTGAACTTGATTTTAATAAATTTAAATCAAAGTGTAAAATTAATTGTGATTTAATATTATTAATTAAATATTTAGTTCATTTAAATAGATTTTTTTCTTTTGAACAAATACAATTTTTCCAAGAAAGAATATTATTAAATAGAGCAAAAATAATAAATGAAATAGAAGAAAAACAAAATATAGATAAAAATAAAATATCAAATAAATTATTAAATTATATTTCTTTAAATTTTACAGATGATGAAAAGAATAAATTTAAAGAAGAAATAAAAGAAAAAAAAATAATAGAAGAAGATGATGATGAAATTTTTAAAGACTTAGAAAATTTTGAAAAAGATATTGAAATAACAATGGATATATTAGATCAAGAAAAAATAATTAATCATCATTCAGAAAATTCAGAAAATATAAAAAGAGAAAATAAAAAAGAAAAGAATTCTTCTTCTTCTTCTTCAAATTCAATTAATGATGATTTTAAAAAAGTAAATACTATAATTAAACATAATAATTTTCATAAAAAGTTAAAAAATTTTTTTTCTAATATTAAAATGGAAGATATGGATGATAATCATAAAAGATCTTTTACTTTTCATACTGCAAAATTTACTGTTAAAAATTTAATTAAACATAGTTTTATATTAAATAATAATAATGAATTTGAATTTTTATCTAATGATCATATTACTAAAATTAGATTAATTATTATTAAAAATATTATTTTTGTTTTCAAATTAAAAGAAGGTTTCGAAAATTTTTCTTATTCTAATCTTATTTTTTTAAATTCTACTTTTTTAGAAATAAAAAAAAATTTATCGTTTAATGTTAAAATTATACATTCAATAAATTTAATTTCAACTTATCAAAATTATAGACATTCAATTGAATTTTTTACAGATTCTTTTGAAATTATAAATAAGTTTAAAGAGATTTTTTATAAAGAAAATGTATATAAAGATATTAATAAAGAATATTTAATTACAAATAATGAAATAGGAAAAGGTAAATTTGGTTTATGTCAAATATGTACTAAAATGGATAAAGATACAAAAAAGAATTTTTGTGTGAAAGTAATAAATAAATTTAAAAATGGAATAAATGAAGAAGATTATAAAATAATGATGTGGGAAAAAAGTATTTTTTTATTTTTGAAAAAATTTCCAAATAAAAATATAGTAAAATCATATGATTTATTTGAAGATTCTCAAAATTTATATTTAATTCATGAATATATAAAAGGTTTTGATTTAAAAGAATATCAATCAAAAATAAAAGAAAACAATGAAGAAATAAATCCAAAAATGTTAATAAATTTATCATCTCAAATATTAAATAGTATAAATTATTTACATTCATATGGAATAATTCATAGAGATATAAAACATACAAATATATTAATAAATGAAAAAAATATAATTAAAATAATAGATTTTGGTTTATCAAGAGTTTTAGGTAAAAATGAATATACTATGAATCCTTATGGTTCTCTTTGTTTTAAAGCTCCTGAAATTGTTTTAGAAAGACCATATAATTATAAAGTTGATATTTGGAGTTTAGGAATTACTTTATATTTTTTATTATATGGTCATACTCCTTTTAATAAAGTTAATAGTAATATTTTAAAAGATCAAATTTGCAATGAAACAATTAAGTTTGAGAATGATTTTAAATTCGAATTAATGGCTAATATTATTAATGAATGTTTAACTAAAAATTTTGATTTGAGACCTACTTGTGATGATATTATTAAGAAATATTTTTCTAATATTCAAAAGTAAATATTGGAAATATTATTTTAATATATATTATTTTCTTTTTTAAATATTGTTTTTGATGTCTCATTGAAATTATTAAAATGGTGTTTATACTAATATTTGAAAAATTTATGTATTTGTTAAATATTATTAATATTTATATAAATATATGAAATCAGTTGAGTATAAATTTTACACCTTTTAATGATTTAATTTCAAATGTTTTTAAATTGAATTTTAAAAAATTATTTGCTTTAATTTTGAATTATTTGAATTTATAATTTTTAACTTTAATTCAAATATTTTAATATTTATAAAAAACCTCTTTTAAAAAATATTTTTTAAATTTCCTAATAAAAAGGAAGAAAGAATTTAATAAAAAAAATATGAATAATTATAACAAAAATGTATTTATTATTTTGGATAAAAGAGAAAAATAAATTTTTTGATTATGAAGATCAGTATTAAGGAGATCAAGAATTTAATATAAATTTTATTTGTTCTATTTAAAATTGAAATTCAAAAATTTAAATAAAATTTTATAGATGAATGAATATATTCATAAAATTAAAAATTATATTTTTTTAAAAAAAAGGAAAATTCTCATTTTTGCTCAATTTATACTTTATATTTGGTCAAATTCTAATAAAATTTAAAAAAAATATGAATAATCATTGTAAATAAAAAAATGAAATCAAATATATAAAAAACTAAATAAATAAATATAATATACATATTTTATTTTATACATTAATAAAAAAATAATAGCAAAACAAATAAATCTCTATATTCCCAAAATAAAAAAAAAATAAACCTAAAAAAAAAAAATATAAAAAAAATGTTCTCTATAAACACAACCGACCCATCTCGTAACAGTTACTACTACCCTATCCTTGCAGGAATATTCCTTTTCCTAATAATAATGGAGTTGTTAATTTCAGTGTTAAAAGACAAAGTCGATTTAAATTCCTCAATGAACAATACCTGTCTCCCAAATGTATCTTACTCAATGACATTCATAAAGAACAAGAACGGTCTCAAAGTGCGTTACCTGATAGCATATATCCTAACTCGAGCTGCAATGTGGGCAAAGGCGCCTTATCTTTACACTCTTTTCTCCACAGTTCATAAGTTCTCCATGGCAGAGATCGGTATCTTATATCTAGTAGATGCAGTAGCTGCATTTATCTTTGGTCCAATTACAGGACAACTTGCTGATGTTTATGGAAGACGTTTCTTTTGTCACTTCTATAACTTCTCCATTATTCTTAACTTACTCATGCGTATGGCAGGTACACGTGCTTTAGCTTATGGAGCTCAAATAGTGACAGGAATAGGAGCAGGATTAATTAACACTACTTTCGAAGCTTGGGTAGTTTCTGAAGCAGGGAAAGACTTTAAAAATTTTGTAATTGAAAGAGATAGATTTTTAAAAAAATTATTTAGAACTGCAAATATATTAGATGCTGTAATGTCAATATTAGTATCAGCAATATGTGCAATAATATATTCAATTTGGGGTCTTTATGCTCCATTTTGGATTTCAATAGTTTTAAGTTTACTTGCAAGTATAGTTATAGCTTTATTATGGGATGAAAATAAACCAATGGCAAATAGTAAAATAAGTGCACTTTCTCAATTTGGAGAAGCATGTTTAGAATTAAAGAAAAGAGAAGTTTTATGTGTTGGATTAATTGAAAGTATTGTAATGGCAGTATTAAATATATTTTTATTTAGTTGGACTCCAATTTTAAAAAATTCAACTAATGGTGGAATAAATGTAGGATTTATTTTTACTTGTATGGTTCTTACTATGATTGTTGGAACTAAAACTTATGAAGTGATTATTTTACATATTGGATGTGATTATTATATGAGTATTGCAATTTCTTTATTAGTTGAAGCTTCCTTATTTTGGATTGTTTATATTAAAGAATCATTTTTTTTAAGATTAATTTGTTTAGCTTTAATTAATGGTTTCCAAGGTTTTTATAATCCAGTTAATTCTATAATAAAATCTAAAATATTAATTGAAAAATATAGGGCTTTACTAATGAATATATTTAGAATTCCATTAAATTTATATGTTATTATTGTTTTGTTTACTTTACGATATATGAATCCTTTTACTGTAGCTTTAATTGCTGGAATAATGTCTTTTGTTTCATTTTTAATTGCATTAAGTTTAAATATTTGGAAACCTGCATCTTCAATTAAAAATACTGCTCAAACTGGAGTTATTTATACTGGTATTGAAGATAAAGGTGATCAAGATGAAACTGAAAAATTAACTCAAGAAAATTAAAACTATATTATTTAAAAGTTCGGTTTTATTTAATTCCTATTTTTTTAGTTTTTTATTTGGAAAGTGTATTTTATGATAAAATATTTTATATGTGTTTTTTTTTTTTTGATTTTTTAAAGTTTTTTTATAAATTTTATTCTTTTTGAAGGAATAGTATATTATTATTTTTTATTATAGTATACTTTTTGATATATAATTTATTATTTTTTTCAATAAAAAATAATTAATTAAACTAAAAATTATGATTAAATGTATATACAATAAATAAATGAACTCGAAACCTCAATCACTATTTTTATATAATATCAATCATTAAAAGTAAATTAATATATATTTAAAATGAAATATTTTCTTGATTATAATATTACAAAAAAGAATTTTCTTTTCCTTTCCAATCAGCAACATATAAATTACTTTCACTGGAAAATTTATTTTTAACAGCATTTAAAGAATTATCAGTTTTATCTTCTTTTTCTAAAATTTCACATAATTTTTTAGCACAAATTTCTAATTTATCAATTTGGAAAAATTTTCTTTCATTATCAATAATATTTAAAATATCATTTAAATCTAATCTATTTTGAAAATAATTTCCGTTAATTTTATAACTTAAATACAAAGCACAAATAGCCATTTCAGAATTAGTATATTTTAACATATTATAATCAATCATAGCTAATTCCATTAAATACATAGCAAAAAAATTTACTTTTTGAGGAACATCTTTATTAATGAAATTTTTTGTAACTTCAAAAAAAATTTCAAAATATCTTAAAGAAGTAGGATAAGTAATATC
>JAEEGK010015021.1_pt1 | contig 17232 bp, 15 predicted proteins | sample 8958771 | NCBI WGS metagenome assembly JAEEGK01 (sample SAMN16246547, study PRJNA631951) | gut metagenome | biome: gut microbiome; feature: rumen; material: SC-attached | host: Bos | place: Iran: Karaj | collected 2018-10
CCTTCACCAATTTCATTCGCTGAGGACGGATAAGATGACGGATTTTGAGAAGAAGTATTTCTGGGACCGCCGGGGCTCCGGCTGCGCAAAATGGGACGGCATGAAGATGGGCTTCGGCTCCGACGACCTCATCGCCATGTGGGTGGCGGACATGGATTTCCGCTGCCCCGACAGCGTGCGGGAGGCCATGACGAAGCTGGCGGAGATGAACACCTACGGCTACACCTTCCCCTCTCCCGCCTATTACAAGGCCTTCATGGACTGGGAAGAAAAGCGCCACGGCTATAAGGTGGAGCAGCCCTGGATCCGCTATACCCCCGGCGTTGTCTGCGGCATCTACCGCTTCCTGGGGGCTCTGACGGAGCCGGGGGACGCCTGCATCATCCTCAGTCCCTGCTACTACCCCTTCATGAGCGCCGTGGAGGATACGGGGCGGAGGCTGGTCTGCTCCATGCTGAAAAACGAGGGGGGCGTCTACACGCCGGACTTCGAGGATTTCGAGGCGGTCATCCTCCGGGAAAAGGTGAAGGCCTTCATCTTCTGCTCCCCCCACAACCCCGTGGGCCGGGTGTGGAAGAAGGAGGAGATCGCCCGCCTGCTGGAGATCTGCGAAAAGCACGGGGTCTATGTGATCTCCGACGAGATCCACCACGACCTGGAACTGACGGGGAAGCATGTGCCGACCCTCGGCGCCTATCCCTGCGAAAAGTTCACGGTGATGCTCACCGCCGCCAGCAAGACCTTCAACATGGCGGGGCTGAGCCATTCCATCGCCGTGGTGCCGGACGAGACCATCCGGAAGAAATACGACGCCTTTGTGAAGCCCTTCACGGGGATGAACGCCAATATGACGGGCTATATCGCCGTCGAGGCCGCCTATCGGGGCGGCGAGGAATGGCTGGAGGGCTGCCTGGAGCTGCTGCGTCAAAACGCGGAATACTCCAGGAAGACCCTGACCTCCGCCCTGCCCGGGGTGGTGGTGAGCCCCCTGGAGGGGACCTATCTCCAGTGGGTGGACCTGGGGGCCTATCTGAAGCCCTCGGAGCTCAAGGCCGTGGTGCAGGATGAGTGCCGCATCGCGGTGGACTGGGGAAGCCAGTTCTTCCCCTCGGAATCCCGATGCGAGGGGGACCGGGCTGCCGCGGAGGCGGGGAAGGCCGACACCCACATCCGCCTGAACCTGGCCACCTCCCGGGACAACGTGGTTTTGGCGGTGACGCGGCTGATCGAGGCCCTGAAAAAGCGCGGGTAAGGAAAGGAGAAACGCAGATGGCAAAGACGCTGGTGCTGGCGGAAAAGCCCTCCGTGGGGAAGGAGCTCGCCCGGGTCCTGGGCGCCGGAAGAGGCGGAGAGGGCTATATGGAGGGCGGGCAGTATATCGTCACCTGGGCGCTGGGCCATCTGGTCACCCTGGCCGACCCGGAGGAATACGACGCGAAATACAAGACCTGGGACATGGAGACCCTGCCCATGCTGCCGGAAAAGCGGAAGCTGGTCGTCATCAAGGAGACCTCCCGCCAGTTCCGGGTGGTGCAGGGCCTCCTGAAGCGGCCCGACGTGGGGGAGCTGGTCATCGCCACGGACGCGGGCCGGGAGGGAGAGCTGGTGGCCCGCTGGATCATGGAAAAGGCGGGCTGGAAGGGGAAGACGAAACGCCTGTGGATCTCCTCCCAGACGGACAGGGCCATCCGGGAGGGCTTCCAAAACCTCCGCCCCGCCGGGGAGTACGACAACCTCTACCGCTCCGCCGAGGCCCGCAGCCAGGCGGACTGGTTCGTGGGCCTGAACGTCACCCGCGCCCTCACCTGCCGCTACGGGGCCTCCCTCTCCGCCGGGCGGGTGCAGACCCCCACCCTCAGCCTGCTGGTGGAGCGGGAGAAGGAGATCCGGGAATTCGTCCCGAAGGAGTTCTACGGCGTCTCCGCAAGGACGGAGGCGGGCTTCGAGGCCCTGTACCGGGACGGTAGGGGCCAGAGCCGCATCTCCGACAGGGCCGCCGCCGAAGCCCTGGCGGCCAGGCTGAAGGGAAAGACCGCCCGCATCACCTCCCTGAAAAAGCAGGTGAAGCAGATACCGCCCCCCGCCGCCTACGATCTGACGGAGCTGCAGCGGGACGCAAACAAGAAATACGCCTACTCCGCCAAGGAGACCCTGAACCTCATCCAGAGCCTTTACGAGCGCCACAAGCTGCTGACCTACCCCCGCACGGACAGCCGCTATATCTCCGACGACGTGGTCCCCACCCTGCCGGAGCGGCTGCAGGCCATGCGCTTCGGGGACTACGCCCCCCTGGTGAACAGGCTGCTGCGCAGCCGCCCCCTGCAGACGAAATACCTGGTGAACAACGCCAAGGTGACGGACCACCACGCCATCCTCCCCACGGAGGAGCCGGCGGACTTCCGCTATCTCAGCGGCCCGGAGCAGAACATCTATGATCTGGCGGCCCGGCGCTATCTGGCGGTGCTGCTGCCCCCCTGCGCCTATGAGGAGATCGAGCTGACCCTGAGCTGCGAGGGGGAGACTCTGCGGGCCAGGGGGAAGCGGATGCTGGAGGAGGGATGGCGGGCGGCCTACGGCAGCGGCATCCCCGAGGACGAGGAGGAAGAGGAGCGGAGCCAGAACCTGCCGGAGCTGCGGCAGGGGCAGGAGATCCGCCTGCGGGACGTGCGCGTCACCACCGGCAGGACCTCGCCTCCCGCCCGCTATACGGAGGCCGCCCTGCTGACGGCCATGGAGCACCCCAATGCCGCGGGGGCGGACAAAAAGACCCTGGAGGAGACCGGCGGCCTGGGGACCCCCGCCACCCGGGCGGACATCATCGAAAAGCTGCTGTCCTCCTTCTATGCGGAGCGCAGCGGCAAGAACCTGGTGCCCACCTCCAAGGGCACCCAGCTGGTGAGCCTCGCCCCGGAGGAGCTGCGAAGCCCCCTGCTGACGGCGAAATGGGAAAACCGGCTCGGCGCCATCGCCGCGGGGAAGGAATCCCCGGAGGTCTTTATCCGGGAGATGAAGGACTATGCCGCCCGCCTGGTGACGGAGGTGAAGGCCGCCCAGGGGCAGTACCGCCACGACAACGCCACCAGGGAGCGCTGCCCCGACTGCGGCCAGTTCCTGCTGGCGGTGACGGGGAAGAAGGGCAATAAGATGCTGGTCTGCCCGGACCGGGCCTGCGGCTACCGCAAGAGCCTCAGCGTCGTGACCAATGCCCGCTGCCCCAACTGCCATAAGAAGCTGGAGCTCCGGGGCGAGGGGGACAAGCGCATGTTCGTCTGCGTCTGCGGCTACCGGGAAAAGCTCTCGGATTTCGAGAAGCGCCGGGAGGACAAGGGCGCGGGCAAGCGGGATGTGCAGCGGTATATGGCCACCCAGGACTGGGGCGGCGGCAACAGCGCCTTGGCGGAGGCCCTGAAGAAATGGCAGGAAAACGCCGACTGAGCGAGGATATAACATGGATTTGAAGGAAACGCAGCTGAGCCGGGAGGAAGCCTACACCGGGCCGGTCTTCACCGTCACCAGGGACGAAGTGCTGCTGCCGGACGGGACGAAGGGCTTTCGGGACCTGGTCCATTCCACCGGCGGCGTGGTGATCCTGCCCCTGGACGGGGAGGGGAAGGTGACCCTGGTGCGGCAGTTCCGCTATGCCCACGGCAGGGTGCTGCTGGAGGCGGTGGCCGGCAAGCTGGAGAAGGGGGAGGAGCCCTTTCCGGCAGCGCAGCGGGAGCTGCGGGAGGAGACGGGCTTCACGGCGGCCCAATGGGATTTCCTGGGGGCCATCGAAACGAGCCCCGGTTTTCTCACGGAAAAGCTGTATCTCTATCTGGCCCGCGGCCTCACCGGGGGCCAGATGGACCTGGACGAAGGGGAATTCCTGGAGCCGGTGCGCTTCGGCCTGGAGGAAGCGGCGGCCATGGCCGCCGACGGGCGCATCAGTGACGCCAAGACCCTGGCGGTGCTCCTGCGGGCCCGGCACCTCCTGAAAGGAGAGATCTGACATGGCAAAAAAAGTCCTGGTGGTGGACGATGAATCCAATATCGTGGATATCCTCCGCTTCAACCTGCAGCGGGAGGGCTATGAGGTCCTGGCCGCCTACGACGGGCAGGAGGGGCTGGAGAAGGCCCGCAGCGAAGGGCCGGACCTCATCCTGCTGGACGTGATGCTCCCCCTGATGGACGGCTTCCAGGTCTGCGAGGAGCTGCGGAAGACGGACCGGCTGACCCCCATCATCATGCTCACCGCCCGGGAGGAGGAACGGGACCGGGTCATGGGCCTGGAGCTGGGGGCGGACGACTATGTGGTCAAGCCCTTCTCCGTGCGGGAGCTGCTGGCGCGAGTGCGCACCAATATCCGCCGGACGGCGGTGATGACCGAGGAGGCCCCCGAAGCCGGAGAGGACCGTCTCCTGCATGCGGGCAGGCTCACCGTGGACCCGGACCGGCAGGTCGTGCTGAAGGACGGGCAGAGCGTGGACGTGAGCCAGCGGGAATTCGAGCTGCTGCGCCTCCTGGCCGCCAGCGTGGGCACCGTGTTCTCCAGGGAGCAGCTCCTCAGCCAGGTCTGGAATTACGATTACTATGGGGACACCCGCGCCGTGGACGTGGCGGTGCGGCGGCTTCGGGAAAAGCTGGAGGACGACCCGGCTTCCCCCAGCCTCCTCTGCACCCGCCGCGGCGGGGGATACTATTTGAGCGGAGAGTAACGTCCTTATTCGCCGGACTGGTTCGCATCCGCGCAAGCGCGAATGCTCGATGATTCCGGCGAAACGTCCTTCTCAAAATTGAAGCAAAGCTTCAATTTTGAAGAGGAGGAGCAACGAAATGAATGAGATTTGGCCCTGTGGGCCGAATCGAATGATATGGAGTTTGCTCCGACGAAGTCCGCTCCGCGAAAGGTATTTTGGGGGCAGAAGTGAATTCCGCCCCAAAATGATTCCGATTCTATTCGCGGCTTGCGAGCCGCGAACTCTGCGAGGCTTACTCTATTAGAAAGAGAGGTGATGCCCTGTGCGAAAAAGAGGCCTGCATATCAAGGTCGTAGCCATCATGCTGCTGCTCATCGTGTCCCTGATGCTGGTGGTCAGCGCCTTCCTCATCCGGGGCGTCACCAGCTTCTATCTGCAGCAGTTCTACGACCAGATGCAGCATGCCTTTGCCGACGCGGGCTTCGTGCAGGAGCTGCGGGCCGCCGCCGACCAGGAGGGGGAGGGCAGCCTGAAGGACATCCTCAACGCCTACTCCGGCGCCCTGGGCATCGAGGAGAACACTCGCGCCTTCTACATCCTCACCGGAGACACGGGGCGGCTGCTCTATGCCTCTGACGGCAGCGAGAGCCTGAGCCTGACCCCCAATATCCTCACCGCCCTCACCGGCACGGAGGGCTATGCCAGCAGCATGTCCGACGATTACATGGACGTGGCCCTGCCCATCCGGGGGGAGACGGGTTCCTACGTGGTCTGCGTGCGGGACAACCGGCAGACGGCGGCGGCTCTGACGGAGCAGATGCTCACCGTCATCCTGGAGGCCCTGGTGATCGGCCTTGCCATCAGCGTGCTGCTCTCCTTCCTCCTGGCCAAGACCATGGTCCGTCCCATCCAGAGCCTGACGCGGGCGGCCCGGAACATGGCCGCCGGGGATTTCTCCCAGGAGATCGAGGTGCAGGCCGGGGATGAGATCGGCACCCTCACAAGTACCTTCAACGAGATGGGCAGCCGCCTCCACAGCACACTGCTGGACATCGAGTCCGAGAGGAACAAGCTGGCCACCGTCTTCCTCCATATGACCGACGGCATCGTGGCATTCTCCGGGGACGGGGAGGTCATCCAGGTCAATCCCGCCGCGGAGCGGCTGCTGGGCCTGGATTTCGCCAGCCAGACCCGCCACTTCGGGGAGATCTTCGGGGACATCGCGGAGCCGGAGCGGGCCAGGGCCATGAAGAACGACGAGGTCATCACCGGGGAGAAGGAGATCGAGGGCCGCAGCCTGGATATCTTCCTCGCCCCCTTCTACGGCGAGGGCGTCCAGGGGGGCATCCTGGCCGTCATCCACGACGTGACCGCCCAGCGCCGCAGCGACGAGCAGCGGCGGGAATTCGTGGCCAACGTCTCCCATGAGCTGCGCACCCCCATCACCAACGTGCGCTCCTACGCCGAGACACTGGTGGATGCGGGGCAGGACATGCCCCCGGAAACCGTGGAGAATTTCCTGGGGGTCATCCTCTCGGAGAGCGACCGCATGACCAAGATCGTCCAGGACCTGCTGGCCCTCAGCAAGTTCGACGCGGGGGAAGTGGATTTCCACATGGAGCCCTTCGACGCCTGCCAGAGCGTGCGGAAGGTCTACGAGGCCATGCGCCTGGACGTGGCCAAGCACGGCCTCAGCCTGAATATCAGCCTGCCCGCCGTCCCCGCCTGGGTCATGGGGGACCGGGACCGCATCGAGCAGGTCATCATCAACATCACCACCAACGCCGTGCGCTACACCGCCAAGGGCGGCAGCGTGGAAATGTCCGTCTCCCTGGAGGGGGAGGAGGTGCTGATCGCCGTGGCGGACACGGGCATCGGCATCCCCAAGGAGGATATCCCCCGCATTTTCGACCGCTTCTATCGGGTGGACAAGGCCCGCTCCCGGGCCCTGGGCGGCACGGGCCTGGGCCTGAGCATCGCCTTCGAGATCGTCCACCGCCACGACGGGCATATGGAGATCCAGAGCGAGGTGGGGAAGGGCACCACCATGACCGTGCACCTGCCCTGCCTGCCGGAAAAGCCTGAGATCGCGGAAGGATCGGAGCGATGAAGAAGTTCAAGGAGCCCCTGAAGACCCTCCTGATCCTGCTCCTGATCTGTTCGGCGGTCTTCATGGCCTGGAAGGGAAACCTTTTTGCCGCTTTTTTCCCGGTGCGTGAGCCCCCGGCCAGTCCCGCGCCGGAGTCGCCGGAACAGAGCTATACGGCAGCAGCCCTGCCTCTCGCCGCCGCCGTCACCGGCCCCGGCGGCCTCAGCTGCGGGGTGAAATACGACGCAGAGGCCATGGCGGAGCTCTTCGAGGGCTTCAGCGCCGTCCTCTCCGAGGCCCTGGGCAGCGCCGAAGCGCCGGAGGCCATCGGCCGCTTTACCTGGCAGGACCGCCTGCAGGAGGAGAGCCTTTTTCTGGACTATGGCTTCCCCCTGCCCATCTCCGCCCTGGCGGCCTGGGTGGGCGTGGAAGCCCCCTGGGCCGGGTCGGAGCGGTTCAGCGCCTTCCTGCTGGACAACAACGGGGAAGGGGCGGTCCGCCTCAGCTATCATGCCGGGGACGGCCACTATTTCCAGTGCGACACCGCCGCCTCCTGGGCGACCCTCCGCAGCCAGTTGGAGGGCTACCGGCCCAACGGGGCCTCCTTCGCCTTTAGGCTGCCCGCTCTCCATGACTGCGATTCCTTCCTGCTGGTGCTGGAGCAGCTGCCGGCGGTGTACGGCGCCCATATTTCGGCGGCGGGCAGCGAAGCCGCCGGGGCCTGCGGGGAGCTTTTCGGCATCAACCTGGGGGGCCAGAGCCGCTATACCGAGGCCGACGGCACCCTGGTCTATCCCGGTGAAAACGGGGTGCTGCGCCTGTATCCTGACGGCAGCATCGGTTATACTTCCACCGGGGACGGCCGCCGGGCGGCTTCCCCCGCCGAGCAGATCGAGATGGCGCGGAAGCTGCTGGAAACCATCCATGCCGCCTTCGCCGGGGAGGAGAGCCTTGCCCTCCGCAGCGCGGAATTCGACGAGGCCGGGGACCTGAGCCTGAGCTTCTGCTATATGCTGGGCGGCCTCCGCCTGGATATGGCCGCAGGGAGCGCGGCCACCGCCGTCTGGAAGGGCGGCGCCCTCAGCGAGCTCACCATCCGGCCCCGCAGCTGCCGGAAGGCCGAGTCCGCCGGCGCATTGCTGCCGGAAATGCAGGCCGCCGCCGCGGCGGGGAGCATCCGCCGGGGCGCCGCGCCCGAACTCGTGCTCCCGGAGCGGGGAGAGGAGAAGGCGGAACCGGTGTGGATCGTGACCGTGGATGGGAGGAACCTATGGACACAGGAAGACTGAAGACCATCGTGATCCTGATCCTCCTCTGCGTGAACCTGGCCTTCGGGGGCATCCTGCTGAGCGAAAAGCTGGGCGCCGCGGAGGGCAATGCCCAGGCCCGGAGCGAGCTGCGCTCGGTGCTGGCCGGGCTGGGGATCACCGTCGCCGACGACCAGATCCCCGCGGGCGGCGTCATGTTCCGCCGCAGCGTGCCCCGGCTGCGGGAGACGGAGGACCGGCTGGTGACGGCCCTGCTGGGCGACGCCGCGGGGCAGGACCAGGGCGGCAATATCTGGTATTATGAGAACACCAACGGCTGGGCCTGGTGCCGGGGCGGCGGAAGCTTCGAGATCATGGTGCTGGTCGGCGGCGGTTCCCTGGAGGAGCAGATGGAGAAGGGCGGCCTCCATGCCCGCCGGGAGGGGGAGAAGTTCGTCTGCCTCCTGGGAAATGAGCAGGTGTTCAACTGCACCTTCACCATCGGCCAGCGGGCCGGCGGCATTTACCTCTCCGGGCGCTGCCTCCTGGGGGAGCCGGAGGAGGGGGAGCGCGTGGACTGCTCCGACGTGGCCACCCTGCTGCTGGGCTTCTGTGACCGCGTTCGGGAGGCGGGGGGGGTCTTCAGCCGGGTGGACGGGATCAAAACCGGCTATGTGCTGAATACGACGGCCTCCGGCATGGAGCTCACGCCGGTGTGGCAGATGACCACCGACGGCGGCACCTGGTATCTGGATCTGGCCGCCGGGCGGCTGGTCGCGGTGGTAAGCTGAAAAATATCCCTTTACAAGAGGGAGATCCTTCTATATAATATACAATTGCGTAATAGAATACCGCAGAGAGGGCAGGCGGGGACCAAGTCCCGGCGGCTGCCCCGGGAGGTCAGACTGTGACTCAATTCGTGATACGCGGCGGCAGGAAGCTGCAGGGCGAGGTGGAGATCAGCGGCGCGAAGAACGCCGCCGTTGCCATTCTGCCCGCCGCCTATTTGGTGGACGGCGAGTGCCGCATTGAGAATATCCCCCAGATCAGCGACGTGACGCTGCTGCTGGAGAGCATGGCGGAGATGGGCGCGGATATCCGCACCGTCAACCGCACCACCATGGACATCAATTGCCGGGGCCTTGGCTATCGGGATCCCGGCGCCGCCATGGGCGAGATCCGCGCCTCTTACTATTTCATCGGCGCGCTGCTGGGCCGCTTCGGCCAGGCCAGGGTGCCCATGCCCGGCGGCTGCGACATCGGCGTGCGGCCCATCGACCAGCACCTGAAGGGCATGCGGGCCATGGGCGCGGATGTGACGGTGGAGAGCGGCTATGTGAAGGCCGTCGCCAGGGGCGGGCGGCTCCACGGGGCCAGCATCTATCTGGATGTGGTCAGCGTGGGCGCCACCATGAACATCATGCTGGCCGCCACCCTCGCCAAGGGCAAGACCGTCATTGAGAACGCGGCGCGGGAGCCCCATATCGTGGACCTGGCCAACTTCCTCAACGCCATGGGGGCGGACATCCGGGGCGCTGGCACCAGCGTCATCCGCGTCTTCGGGGCCGACCGGCTCCGGGGCGGGACCTATACCATCATCCCTGACCAGATCGAGGCGGGCACCTATCTGGCTGCGGCAGCCGCCGCCGGGGGCGACGTGCTGGTGAAGGGCGTCATCCCCAAGCACCTGTTTTCCATCACCGCCAAGCTGGAAGAGATGGGCTGCGAGGTCCTGGACATGGGGGACATGGTGCGCATCCGCTCCGAGGGCAGGCTCCATACCGCCAACGTCAAGACCATGCCCTATCCCGGCTTCCCCACGGATATGCAGCCCCAGATCGTCACATGCCTGGCCAGGGCGGCGGGCACCAGCGTCGTCACCGAGGACGTGTGGGACAACCGCTTCAAATACGTCACCGAGCTGGCGAAGATGGGCGCGAAGATCCAGGTGGACGGAAAGGTGGCCGTCATCTCAGGGGTGGAAAAGCTCACCGGCGCCACGGTGAAGGCCTGCGACCTGCGGGCCGGCGCCGCTATGGTCATCGCCGGGCTCTCCGCCGAGGGGGTGACCCGCGTCACGGAGATCCACCATATCCAGCGGGGCTATGAGGACCTGGTGCAGAAGCTTCGGGGCCTGGGCGCCGATATCTGCGAGGAGGAGACCGCCGACGAAACGGAGACGGCCAAGAACCTCGCGTAGTATTTCCTTGAAAGGTAAGGCGCGCTAAAACGGATCGTTTTAACGCGCCTTTTTTGGCATATGGACTACATCTGCTTTGCCAGCTCTTCCAGCGGGAACTGTGCCCTCCTGCGGGGCGGCGGGGTGAACCTGCTCATCGACGCGGGCATCTCCATGAAGCGCATCCGCCTGAGTCTCCGCAGCCTGGGCCTGGACCTGGGGGACCTGCGGGGAGTGCTGGTGACCCATGAGCATTCGGACCATGTGTCCGCCCTGGGCATGCTCTCCAAGTATACGGACCTGCCCTTTTTCCTCAGCCGGGGCACCGCCGAAGCCCTGCTGCGGGAGGGAAAGTGCGCCGGGAAGAACCTGCGCCCCCTGGGGGAGGACCTGACGGTAAACCTGGGCGAGCTGCGCATCTCGGGCGTGCCCCTGATGCACGACGCGGCCCAGCCCCTCGGCTGGCGCATCGAGGGGGAGAAGAGCGCCGCGGCGGTGCTGACGGACCTGGGGAAGCTGACGGAGGGCGTGCTTGCCGCCGCCAGGGGCTGCCGCTTCGCGGTGGTGGAGTGCAATCACGACGTGGAAATGCTGCGCCGGGGGCCCTACCCCCCCTACCTGCAGCGCCGCATCCTGGGGGACCGAGGCCATCTTTCCAACGAAGCCGGGGCGGGTCTGGCCCGATACCTGGCGGAAAACGGGGCGGAGGAGGTGCTCCTGGGGCACCTGAGCCGGGAAAACAACCGGCCCGGCCTGGCCCTGGCCGCCGTCAGGGAGCAGGTGGGTCCTTCCCTGCGGGTGAACGTGGCGCCGCCGGATACCCCCAGCCCCAAAATCAGTGTGGAGTAAGCGAATGCTGAATATAAAGATCATCTGTGTGGGAAAACTGAAGGAAAAGTTTTATATCGCCGCGGCTGCGGAATATATCAAGCGGCTGGGTTCCCTCTGCCGCCTGGAGGTGGAGGAGCTGCCGGAAAGCCGCCTGAGCGCCCAGCCCTCCGAGGCCGAAGTGGAAGCGGCCCTGCGGAAGGAGGGGGAGAGCATCGCCCTGCGCATCCCCTCCGGGGCCCTCACCGTGGCCCTCTGCGTGGAGGGAAAACAGCTCAGCAGCCTGCGGTTTTCCCAATTCCTGGAAGCCTGCGCTCTCAAAGGCCGCAGCAAGCTCTGCTTCCTCATCGGCTCTTCCGTGGGCCTCAGCGAGGAAGTGAAGGAGAAGGCGGAAGTGCGCATGAGCATGTCGGAAATGACCTTCCCCCATCATCTGGCGCGGATCATGCTGCTGGAGCAGCTCTACCGCGCTTTTCAGATCCGGGACGGCTCCAAGTATCATAAGTGACCGCGGACCCAATCGCCGCACACATCTTGCCGGCATCTTTTCCCTCTGATTTTGTCTCAAAATCTTGAAATACACCGAAGTATTCCTGCGATTTTTCACCCTCATCAGACGAAAAAAAAGCTCGACAATCTGAGCGCGGCGACTGGGACCGCGGTCACTAAGTAAGGAGGCTGTAATTATGCCTTGGTGTACGGAATGCAAAAAGACCTTCCCCGAGGGGACGGAGGTCTGCCCCGACTGCGGGGAGCTGCTGGAAAAGGTGTCCCCCAAGCCGGATAACTGCGACGGCAACTGCGCGTCCTGCGCCCTCCACTGCGACGAGGAGGAATGCGGGGACTGCGATCAGGGCATCTGGCCCACCTACGACGACGGCAGCCCCGTGAAGCCCGTGCGGCTCATGACCGTGACGGGCAACCAGCTGGATTACCAGCTGGTCATCACCCAGCTGCAGAGCTTCGGCGTGCCCGTAGTGGGCACCTTCACCGCGGACGGCACCCTGGCGAAGCTGATCTTTGGCTTTGCCGGCTCCGGCATGGACGTGATCGTGCCGGAGACCATGGCGGACCTGGCGCGGGAGCTGCTGAAGCCCGTGGAAGGAGAAGACGAGGAATGAACTATCGGGAGGAATACGCCCGCTGGCTGGCTTCCGACGCCCTGACGGCGGAGGAGCGAGCGGAGCTGGAGGCCATCCGGGGCGACGACCGGGAGATACGGGAGCGGTTCTATGCGCCTCTCAGCTTCGGCACCGCCGGGCTGCGGGGCCTCATGGGGGCTGGCGTCCGGCGCATGAACGCCCGGGTGGTGCGCCAGGCCACCCGCGCCCTGGGCAGCCTAATCCTGGCCCAGGGCGGCGAAGCCGCTGCGGCGGGGGCCGTGGTCTGCCATGACTGCCGCAACCACAGCCGGGAATATGCGGAGGAAGCGGCCCGCATTCTGGCGGCCATGGGCATCCATGTGCGCCTTTTTGAAGCCCTGCGCCCCACGCCGGAGCTCTCCTTCGCCATCCGCTACTACGGGGCGACGGCGGGCATCAACATCACCGCCAGCCACAACCCCAAGGAATACAACGGCTACAAGGTCTATTGGTCCGACGGGGCCCAGCTGCCTCCGGAGCACGCCAGTCAGGTGGCGGCGGTCATGGAGGAGATCGACGTGCTCTCCCCCCTGCCCATGGCTCCGCTGACGGACAGGCATATCGAGCTTGTGGGCGCGGAGGCGGACGAAGCCTTCCTGAAATCCGCCCTGGCCCAGTGCGTCCTGCCGGAAAGCGTCTCCAAGGCGGGGCTGAAGATCGTCTACACCCCCTTCAACGGGGCCGGCGCCGTCCTGGTGCCGGAGGCCCTGGGGCGCCTGGGGCTGAAAAAGCTCCATTGCGTCGCCGAGCAGATGGCCCCCGACGGGGATTTCCCCACCTGCGCGAACCCCAACCCGGAATTTGAGATCGGCTTTGAGCGAGCCCTGGTGCTGGCGAAGAAGGAGGACGCCGACCTCATCATCGGCACCGACCCGGATTCCGACCGGCTGGGCCTCATGGTTAAGACAGCCCCCGGCGAATACCGGCTCCTCACCGGCAACCAGGCGGGGGTGCTGTTCCTGGACTACCTCTTCCTCGCCAAGGGGGAGGCGGGCACCCTGCCGAAGGCTCCCGTCGCCCTCAAGAGCATCGTTTCCTCCGAGATGGCCCGCGCCGTGGCGGAGCATTACGGCGCTTCCATGGAGGATACCTTCACCGGCTTCAAGTTCCTGGCGGAGCGGATGAAATATTATGAGAATGGGGAAAAGTCCGTCATTTTCGCCTTCGAGGAGGCCATCGGCTATGCCTTCGGCACCGCCGTCCGGGACAAGGACGCGGTGACCGCCGCCGTCATGGCCGCGGAAATGGCCTCGTATCACGCCCTTCACGGCAAGACCCTCCTGGATCGGCTGGAGGAGCTTTACGCCCTCCTGGGCCGCTATGAGGAGGAGACGGTCAGCCTCACCATGCCCGGCGTGGACGGGCTGGAAAAGATGCAGGCCCTGATGGCCCGCCTCCGCGCCCAGCCGCCCAGGGAGCTGGGGGGCAAGGCGGTGCTGCGGACGCGGGATTACCTCTCCGGCGAAGCGTTCGCCGAGGCGGGGGAGAAGGAAGCCCTGCCCATGAAGGGGGCCGACATGCTCTATCTCGACCTGGCGGGGGGCAGCGCCTTCATCGTGCGCCCCAGCGGCACGGAGCCCAAGATCAAGTGCTACCTGCTGGTGCGGGGGGAGAGCCGGGAAGATTGCGAAGAACTGCGCGCCGCCCTGGGGGCTTACGCCCGGAGTCTTGCGGATTGACAGAAGGGGACGGGAAACGGTATAATAATAGATACCGATTCCCGCCCCCATTATATCAGGAAAGGAACATACCGACATGGCGGAAGAACTCACCGGCTACGTTTACGACATACAGAAATTCTCCGTGCACGACGGTCCCGGCATCCGGACCACCGTGTTTTTGAAGGGCTGCCCCCTGCGCTGCCTCTGGTGCCACAGCCCGGAGAGCCAGCGCTTCGAAAGCGACCTGGCCTATATGGAGATGAAGTGCATCGGCCTGGAGGACTGCGGCCTCTGCATGAAGGCCTGCGACATCGGGGCCATCACCCCCGGCGAGCGTAAGACCTCCCTCTCCGAGAACAAGGAGATCGTGGTCCCGGTGATCGACCGGGCAAAGTGCGTCACCTGCCTGAAATGCGCGGAGGCCTGCCCCAGCGGCGCCATGTACGACCCCAAGAAGCCCATGACCGTTTCCGAGGTCCTGACGGCGGTGGCCAAGGACAAGAAGTATTACGAGAAGTCCGGCGGCGGCGTCACCATCTCCGGCGGCGAGCCCATGAGCCAGTTCCCCTTCACCCTGGCCCTGGCCAAGGCCTGCCACGAGGAGGGCATCAGCGTGGCCCTGGATACCACCGGCTTCGCCCCCACGGAGAAGTTCATGGAGATCTTGCCCTATGTGGATTTGTTCCTGTATGACCTGAAGCACCTGGATTCCAAGGCCCACAAGAACTTCACCGGCGTCCCCAACGAGCTGATTCTGGAAAATGCCCGCGCCCTCACGAAGGCGGGGGGGCGTTTCCAGGTCCGCTTCCCCATGATCCCCAAGCTGAACGCCACCCCGGAGAACATCCGGGCCACGGCGGAGTTCTGCGTGGAGATCAAGGATGGGGTCGAGGTGGTGCAGCTGCTGCCCTACCACAAGTTCGGCGCTACCAAATATGACCGGCTGGGCATCAAGTACAAGCTGAGCAACGTGGAGCCCCCCAGCGACGAATTCATGCAGGATGCCCTGCAGCTCTTCCAGAGCATGGGGCTCAATGCGATGATACACTGAGGATAAGGAAACGTATGCGGCACAGCGCCAGGCTGTGCCGCTTGCTGTGTCCAGGGAAAGGCCGCTCCGTTGCAGCGATTGCCTTCCCCTGGGGGAAGGTGCCCCGAAGGGGCGGATGAGGGGGCCTTCGTCTTCCGTTGCAACGGTGATTGGCTTTCCCTGGGGGAAGCTGGCGCGAAGCGCCTGATAAAGGGAATCCCCGCCGCAGCGGGCAAAATAGGCTCCCCAGAAAGGGGAGCTGGCATCCGGCGTCTCATTCCGCGCGAGGGGTAGCAGGCGCGCCCCAGCGTGGGGCCCTCGCGCTCGGAATGGGGACCCACCGCGCAGCGGTGGGCGTGTGCTACCTCACGGAAGCCGGATGACTGAGAGGTCAACCCTGCCGCAGCGGGCGATGTTCCTGCTTTTCTGCGGATTCGCCGTTTGTCTCTGCGATTCGTTCTCTCATCCCGTCGCCTCCGGCGGGCCGCTTTCTTTGCCGCCAAAGAAAGCGGCGAAAGAAACCGCCAAAGGGAACCTATTTCGAGGCGGTTCCCTTTGGAATCCTTCCCCGACGACCAAGGGGGCTCCGCCCCCATTGGATTCCCGGCGAGGGTTTTACGGGGGACGAGGGACGAAAGACGAGAGTTTCCTAGTTAACCTCATTAGATTATTATCCCCGCTGCTTCCGTTGATCGGAGGCTGCGGGGTTATTTCATATCGGCGTTTTCTTGTCTTTCTTCAACCAAAGCGAGCAATTCGCTGGGGCGAAGCTCCAAAGCCTGGGCGATCTTGCTGACGGTTTCGATACTGGCCTTCATCGTGCCGTTTTCGATCATGGAGAGATGGGTGCGGGCGATCCCGGCCAAGCCGCTCAAAACCTCCTGAGAAAGCCCCTTCTCCCTGCGCAGCGCACGGATCACCTTCCCAAGCTCAGCATACTCAAACAGCACATAATCACCCCAATCCCTACACTAGTGTAAGGGAAAGAGAGAAAGAATATGTCTATAGTAATAGACATTCAGAGAGCGATGTGATATAGTATGAGCATGTATACTGTATGGATTGCCTACAAAGCCTGTTAGGTTCAGAAGGCGAAAAGCGAAAAGGAGGTTGTAATGGCCAGCCCCAAGATTTGTAAGAGCTGTAGGAATATCATTCCTGCCGGTTCAAAGTATTGCCCCGTTTGCGGTGCTAAGGCTCCGCAGGGTCTTCCAACGTGGGCAATTGTCGTTATCTGTCTAGTAGGAGTTATCTTTTTGATAGGTGTTTTCAATAGTGATAAACCCGAAAAGGTAGAATCAACGCCATCAATCCGCGCCTCTTCTGAACCGACAGTGAAGGCGACTTCGACACCAAAACCAACGCCTACCCCGGAACCCGTCTTTACTATTGGCGATACGGCTGAAATGCAGGATGTCAGAGTAACACTGCATGATGTGCGCATTAGTTATGGGGAGAGCTTTCTGAATCCCGCTTCAGGTTATGTATTCCTTATTTTTGATATTGAGATTGAAAACAACCGGGAAAATGAAATCACGATCAGTTCACTTTTATGCTTCGATGCTTATGCGGATGATTACGCTCTCGAATTAAGCCTGAGTGGAATGACGACAGACAGCGGCAAGCAAATGGACGGAGAAATTGCTCCTGGGAAGAAGATGCGCGGTGTCGTCGCCTTTGAAGCCCCGGAGGACTGGCAAAAAGCGGAACTGCGATTCAAGCCCAGTGTATGGAGTGGAAAAGCATTCGTCTTTACGGCTTCTTCATCCGATTCGAATTGACGCATGGGGCAATCCAAATCAGTATAGAATAAGCAAAGCGCTAAAGAAAATATGCTGCGGAAACCTTAATCAAAAACAACAAATTCCCGAAGTTGAAGCCTGTCATGACCGGCGCCGCCGCAGCGTTGACCTCTCCACCGCTTCGCGGTCCCCCTCCCCTAAAGGGGAGGCAAAGTGAAAGGTCCCTTCCTCACCACCACTTCAGGAAGGGACGGGAGCTTGGACGGGGGCTGCGGATCGCCACAGCCGGTGTGCGCACCGGCTTCGCAATGACCGGGAACGAAAGCCTGCCATCGAAAACAACAATCCCCGCTGTGGCCATCGAGGCACAGCGGGGATTGTGCAATCTGCGTTTTATTCCTCTTCCTTGGCTGTCACGGCGATGTGCAGCTCATCCAGCTGCTTCTGGGTGACTTCGCTGGGGGCGCTCATCATCAGGTCCTGGGCGTTCTTGTTCAGGGGGAAGGGGATGACCTCCCGGATGGTGTCGGCCCCGGCCAGGAGCATCACCATGCGGTCCACGCCGGGGGCGATGCCCGCGTGGGGCGGCGCGCCGTAGCAGAAGGCGTTATACATGGCGGGGAACTTGGCCTTCA
>JAEEGK010015027.1_pt1 | contig 17230 bp, 9 predicted proteins | sample 8958771 | NCBI WGS metagenome assembly JAEEGK01 (sample SAMN16246547, study PRJNA631951) | gut metagenome | biome: gut microbiome; feature: rumen; material: SC-attached | host: Bos | place: Iran: Karaj | collected 2018-10
TTTTTAAATATTGATTATAATTAATAGTTAAGATTGGGGATGGGGATTGGGGATTGGGGATTGGGGATTGGGGATTGGGCCCAATCCCCAATCCCCAAAGATTAATAAAATATAGTTTTTTTAATTTAAAGCTTTTAAATATAATATAAAAAAATGAAACAAAAAAGTTTCAGTAGTACTAAAATTTTAGATAAATTTAATTTAAATAGAACTCTTTCTTTACATTTAGAAAGATCAAATTCTTTAATTAATCATTTAAATTCAAAAAAGAAATTAAATTTAATCTTAAAATCAGATAACAGTAAAAAATCAATAAAAAAAAAAAATATTCCAAACAAAACATTAAAATTAAAACAAATATTCCAAAAAAGAAAATTTACTCCTTTTTCTCCTATATTTCAAAAAATGAAAGAATCAAAAAAAGAAATAGTAAAAAATATATTAATAGGAAAAAAATTATGTTTTTCTCCTTTTACAAAAAATATATCAAATAATTTATTAATATCAAGAAATGAGACAAAACAAAATTCAAAAAATTTAATGACATCATCGTCAACAATATTAGAATCGCCTTTATATAAGAATATTACTGATAACACAAATAATAATATTACTATTACAAATAATAATTCTAATAATAATACAAATAATAACCAATTAACATCAAATAGAAGTAGCAAAAATATTTCAGATATTAAAATCACATTTTTAACTGAACAAGATAATTATAATAATTTAAATATAAAAAAATTAAATAAATCTTCTTCAAGTTTAAATACTTTTTCAGTTAAAAGAGGAAGAGAAAAAACTTTTATTGTTAAATATATTCCAAATTGGTATATTGAAAATAATATGTTTCAAATGAGTTTATCCAAAGAAATTATCAGAAAAACTGAATTTCAAAAAAAAATTATTTCCGATGAAATTATTGTATTATTTGAAGATATTAATATTTTAAAAACTAAATATTTGATTAATAGAAAATTATATGAATATTTTAAAAATAATTCTTTAAATATTCAAAGAAAAACTAATCAAAAATTTGAAGAATTAATTGGTTTAATTATTGAAATATCTTATATTTTTTTAAAAGATTATTCAAAAAATATTGAAAAGTTTATTATTAATTATGAAGAAAAACCAACAGTTTTTGATAATAAAATTGTTGAAAATGAATTAATTGAATTACAAATAAATATTAATAAATTTAATGAATGTTTATCTTTTTTAAAAGTTTGTTATGATTGTTATAATATGCTCATTCAAAATGAAAAGAATTTTTTATTTGATTCAAATGAATTTTTACAATTACTTCAATTTTTAAAAAGAGCAAGATTAAATGTTTCTTTTTTAAATTATACTTCTAAAAATATATTTGATATGATGGAAAAAGATAAAAATATTATAAACAAATTTTTTAAAGCAATTAAAAGTTATGAAATAAGAACTTCTAATAAAAAAGAAACAGAAAAAAAAATTAAATTTGAAGGAGGAATTAATCCTTATAATTATCATAGACCTAAAGAAAAAAAAGTTTCTGATGAAGTAAATAAATTAAGAAGATTAGAAAAAGCTTTTAGTAAAAAAGAGCCTAATTTACATTTTAATATGAATAAATTTAGTTTAAATTCCAAATTAATTGATAATCTATTAAAATATTCAAATGAAAAATATAGAAATCTTATTTTAAGTGAAAGAATAATTCAAAATTATCGTGAGAGAGAAAAACAAGAAATAAATGAAAATGTAGATATTTAAATATAATAATTGTAAATATGTATAATATATAAAATTAAAAAGTTAATTATTAATATAAACTAATTTTTTTGATTTAATGGAAACAAAAGAAAATTCTCTTCCAATATATATAAAAATAAATGAAGAAAAAGTAACAAATAATACAAGTTATACAATATTAGGAACAAAAATTTCAAAACCTATTGAAAGAACTTTTAAAGAATTTATTATTCTAAGAGAAAAATTAGTTGAAAGATGGCCTGGAATTATAATACCAAATATTTCTTTAAAAGAAAACATTGAAATGAGAATTGATATGTTAAATTCTTTTTGTATGAAAATTTATCAAAAAAATTATTTATTTAATTCTGAAGAAGTTAATATATTTTTAAAGCAATCAAATGATTGGGTTAAAAATTTAAATTCTTTAGAAAAATTAAATTATGAAAGATTAATTAAAAAATATTCTGGTATTTTTACTTCTTTTGATGATAATTTTGATACTCAATATGAAAAAGGAGAACAAGATAAATTTTATAAAGATTTAAAAGAAAATTTGACTAATTTAGAAAACATAAAAAATTTATTTTTTTCTTCATTAGAAAAATACAAATTAAATCATAGTCATTATAATATAATAGAAAATATATTTTCTTTATATGAAAAAGATTTGTTAAGTGAATATTCAAATAATGATGGTTCAAAATTTATATTTTTAAACAACAACAATAAAGAATTTGAAAATAAATTAAAATTATATAAAGAAAATACAAAAAATCCATTTGAAAACATTTATAAATTATTATTAGAAGATTATTTAAATGCAATATCAATAAAAGAAGGAATTGAATCAATTAATAATTTACAAGAAGAATATGATAAATTAGCAAAAACATTTACTGATAAAAATACTGAAATTATTGATTTACAAGCTGGAAAAAATCTATTAAAAACTTTATTTAGTTTTAAAAATAGAGAAACTAGCATTAATGATGCTGTTGCTGAAAAAGATAAAATTGAAAAAAATTTAAATAATTTAAATCAAATTATTAAAATTAGTATTTTTAATATGCAAAGTGAAATTTCTAATTTTAAATTTGTTAGTATTGATAATTATTATAATGAATTAAAAGAAATTGAAAATGATTTAGAAAATAATTTAAACATTGAAAATCATTTATGGGAAAACATTATTCAGGATAATAATATTAAACAATTAGAATAAAGTTTTATTTAAAATTCAATAAAATTAAAAAATAATAAATTTTATTCTTAATTTAATATTGAAATACTATTTTAATGTAAAATTTATAATGCAAAATAAATGGATTTTGAGAATAATTTATATTATGTAAAATTTTATTTTAAAATTGAATTTAACTTGTCTTTTATCATATTTTAAAATTCTTATCTAAATAACCCAATAAAAAATATCAATTAAGAAAATAAAATAAAATAATGAGAAAGATAGATGGTAATTTAAACTTTTTTCATTTATATAATAATTATTTCCTTCATTAGGCTTGAAATATATAAAATTTGATGAATTAATATAAAGAAATTTTCATTTAGAATAAAATATTTTTTTTTCTTCAACGAAATTTTAAAAAATATAAAAAGATTTGAGTGAAATTAGCATAAAATCAGGTATTATTTAATAAAAATATTGATAAAAAAGAAGAAAAATCTAACCAGTTTACTATGATAGTTAAATTTCATATAATTAAATACTTATTTAATATTTTTAACAAAGATTATTTAAAAATAAAAAGAAATTATATCTTAATAAAAAATATTTAAAATAATTAATAAATAAGATGGAAAATTATATCCCAAAGGCTAACTCAAACAAAGAAATTTTATCAATTGAATTAAACAAATTAAATATACTATCATCAATAAATGAAAATAATGAATATAAAGAAGATGGCATAAAAATAAAGAAATTAAAAGATAATTCATTGACAAACTTTATTTGTGAAATAAATAGAAACAAAATAAAATATATAGGTTCATTAAATAAAAATTTTGAAAAAGAAGGATATGGATTTTTAACATATGAAAATGGAGAAAAATATTTAGGAATATTTAAAGAAAATTTAAGAGATAATCATGGTTATTATGAATATAATCCAGAAATATCAAAAGATAAAAAAAATATTATTTATCAATTTTATTTCGGAATATGGAAAAAAAATATAAAAAATGAAAAAGGTGTTTATTTATGGTTAAATGAAAATATAAATGCAATTCCTTTTAACAATTTTGATAATGCAAATTTTGATGTTTTTATTGGATTATTTGAATTAGATAGTTTAAAATATGGAACTTATTTATCTAAAAAACAAAATGATTATTATGTTTATCATGGTTTTTTTGATAAAAATGGTAAAAAATTTGGAGATAATGTTTTTTTTTATAATTCAACTGAAGATCAATTAATATATGGTAAAGTCATAAATGATAAATTTATAAATGGATATATTTGTTTATATAATGAAGATGGTATTTTAAGTTCAATATTATATTGTGAATTTGATAATAATGGTAGCATTATTTCTTATAAAAATAATATTGATAAAAATAAATATGAAAATGTTATCAATGATATGCAGATGTTTAGAAATATTATTATGCAAGAAGATTATTTTACTGATACTTTTAATATTTTTAAAGAAATGAAATATTTTTGTGATAATAATATTAAATTTGATTCTTTTTATGATGATTCTTTAGATTTGATTGATATGACTTTTAAATTTAATAATGCAAAAATTTTTAATGAAATAGAAAAAAATTTAGATTTATTTAACAGAAAAAATTAAAAGGATTATGATTTTAGCGATTATTTTTGATAATATCGTTAATCTAAAATCAACAATTAATTCAACATATCCATTTTTGTTCAAATATTTTTAAAAAAGAGATTTATTTTGAAAGATTTTTCTTATTTAATGTGATGTAAAAAGAAACATTAAAATAATTTATCAAATAAAAAAAAAGTGTATACCTCTAAACAATATTTTGAAAATATAAGGGTTTCTAGTGGAATGAAAGATGTGAAAAAAGAAAAATTATAATCTAAATTTTTAAAAGAATTTAAATAATTAAATGGAAATTGAGAACTTTTTATTTGAACTTTCTTTTTGAATTTTTTAAATATTAACTTTAATTATAAATTATAAAATATAAAAGAAAACTAACAATAATAAATAAATTAAAAAATAATTAATTATTTTTAAGACCATTTTTGAGTTATTTAAACTGAAAAATAAATCTATAAAACAATGAATAAACAAAATAACATAAACTTTAATCAATATTTAAAAATAAATCAAACAAAAACAATTTCAACTCTTTATAATATTAATACTCCAAGAAAAAACAATGCAAAATTATTCAAAGTAAATTATACCATTGCAAAATTAATTGATAAAAAATCAAATAAAAATACAATAAACACTGCAATTGAAGATCATAAAAAAAGTTTAAGTAATGATTTTATTTTCTCAGATTATCCTAATAATGAAAAAACTAATATTAGAAAACAAATTTATGTTTATGATTTTATAGATGAAGAACCTATTAAATCAAGTATTTTACATATAAGAACAAATAAATTTCAAGCAATTAATTCTTCTTTTGATATTATTAAGAAAGAAGAAAGTAATTATATTAAAAATAATACTGAAAAAAAAAATTTAGTTAACAATTTAAAATATACTGAAAATAAAAATACAGTGAAAAATAATTGTAGACAAAAATTTATAAATATTAAAGGTTTTAAAACTTGTAATAAAATTTCTGAAAGAAAAAGAAAGGTTTCAGAATATTTATTTACTTTGGAAGAATATAAAAAGAAATATTTATTCTTAAATAAAAGTATATTCGATGAAATTAAAAATGACATTTTACCAAAAATAAAAATTTAAGAATAAATTTAACTTTTATTTAATTTTTGAAATTAAATTTTTTTTTTTATTTTTTGATTTCCTTAAATTTAATGTTCAATAATTTTACATTCCTTTTTTTTTTCTTTTAATTCATTTTAATAATAATCTAAAACTAAAATTATATATTTCATTTTTGAATATTAAAAAATAGAACTTAAATTATCAACTTTAAGGAAGTACAAAAAAGAAAGATTTATTATAAAAAAGAAAAATATTAAAGTCAAATTCCCAAATCATTGATTTAAGATATTATAATTTCTTGAATATATTAAATATTTCTTTTATCAGTTGATAATAAAAGAAATGATAATTATACTTCATCAACATTATTATTTGATTTATTAATATCTAAATTATGATTTTTTTAATTAATTAAATCAATAATCTTTAAAATTTATATAAAATAGTAATTGCCTATAAAATATTTAATAATAAAGAATATAATATTAAATTATGGAGAATAATAAAGAAGAAAGTTCAGACGGAACAATAAATAATAGTTATTTAAGCGAGAATGATGGAAAATCAAATTTAAAAAAAAGCAATTTGAGTAAAAAAATGAGAGAATCACATTTAAAGAATGTTGAAAATGATTCTAGAAAACCAATTAATGAAGAAGATATTAAAATAGAGGAAATTAATAAAGAAGAAAATAAAATAGATCCAATTAATCAAGAAGAAAATATTATAAATCTAAATAATCAAAATGAAAAGAAAGATGAACCAAATAATCAAAATGATGATAATTTTAAACTCTTTAATAATGAAGATAATAAAAGCGAAATAAAGAATCAAGAGGGAGATAATTCATTCAATTTTAATTATATGCTTGGGATGACTGATAAAGGAGATATGAAAGAAGATTTGGAAATAATAAAAGATTTAAGAGAAAAAGAAAAAAGAAATAAAAACCAAATTATAAAAACTATTCCAGGAAAAGGAGAAAATAATCTAACAGATAGTACATTCTTTAAAAATAATCCTTTTAAAGAAAATAATCCAAGTATGATATATAAAGTGGACAATAATAATAATAATAATAATACTAATAATAATGTTAATAATAATAATAATAATAATGTTAATAATAATAATAATAGCAATTTAAATTACATAACAAAAAATCCATTAGATAATAGAATGCCTGAAAAAACTAAATTAATTGAAGAAGACAACAAAAAAAACCAAGAAGCAAATAATCACAACAAGGAATTAATAAGTGATGATAAGTTAATTCATTCCAATAATATAAACAATAATAATAATAATAACAATCTCAATAAGAGTAATTCAATTCATTCATTTAATAAAAAAGATAATGAAGTAAATGGTCAAAAGTTATTTCCATTAAATCAAAATAATGAATTGCCAGAAAGGATGCCATTAAATCTTGAAAATTACTCATTAAATATAAATAGAGATTTAGAAGATATAAAAACTATATATATAGGAGTAGAAAAAAATATTTTTCAATTAACACATTGTCAATCATGTTATTCTCCTTCATATAAAATCTATTATATAACAGAAGATAAAAAGGTTAAAACGTTATTTACAGTATCTAAAAATTATACATCTGGAAAATGTTGTTATGACTCATGTAAATTTTGTTATTGTCAAATATTACCATGTTTATGTTGTTCATATGCATGTAATGATTTCATATATTTTCAATTAGATTATATTAAAGATTCAAAACCATTTTTTACTCAAGGAATAAAATATCAAAAAGGATGTCAATCATGTTTATTACCATTTGGATGTAAATGTTGTGTTTGTTCAAATATTTTTAATTTAACAATAAATGATAATCCTAAAAATCCTAGTTTTAATTATGGAGATAATATAGGAAGAACAATAAATAAATCTTCAATATGTTATAATTCAATATGTACTTGTTGTTCATGTTGTTATGATCAAATAGAAATATATGATAAGGACAAACAAGTAAAATGGATTATTGGACGCAACGACAACAATTGTGATAAAGATTATAATTGTAGATTTTTAGGATGCAATTGTGGTTGTTGTGATGTATGTTGTAAAGAATGTAATTCAGATTTTCATTTAATTATTTTTAATGGTCAAGGAGAATCTTCTGGTAAAATTTTAATACCAAATGGTATTTGTTCTGAAAAATTAGAAAAAGATTGTTGTGCTTGTAAATGTTGTTGTGGGGGTTGTTGTTCTTTGGAAAGAATTACTCCTCATTATCAAATTGAATTCCCTAATGATGCAAATTCTGTTGATAAATTTTATATTATCACTGGAGTAATTATGTATGAATATGTTTCTGGAATGGCTAAATAAGTTTTTAAGGATTTTTTATTTTTTCCAAAAAAGGTTTTTAATTTTTAATTTTTTATTATTTATTGCTTGAACGTTTCAAATTTTATTTTTTAATTTTTAATTTTTCTCTTTTAAGAAAAAAGGTTTTATTGGTTTTTTTATATATGACAATTATTAATTTATTTATATTATTATTTATCCTTTTTAATTTGTTATTTAAGGTTCTTTCTCTAAAACTAACATATATCCATTGTTTATTTTTAATTTTCTATATATATTTTGTTCTTTTAAATTTATTGAATTTAAAGGTATTATTTTATCTTTTTTTATTTTTTTGTCAATTTTATTATAATCACTTTCAAAAGATATAATACTTTCATTACATTGATTTATGTTTCCTTCAAATATCAAAATATCATCACAATAAATTTGAATTGTTTTTGTGTTTTGAGATAATTTTTCATTTTTATTTATAATTTGAATATATTTAACTTGTACTAATTCTTCAAAACAAATAAAAAGTAAATTATTACATATTGAATTTTCATTTTTTTTATAATCTAAATATTGATAAGAATAAATAGCATTTTCTTCATTACTAAAAGTAATTTTATTATATTTAACTTCATGATTTAAATCCACATTATTTTTATCATAAAAAATAATGTTTTTCAAAGAAATATAATTTTTATCTCCATAATTATTAATAAAAATGATTTTAAAAACAAATCCAATAGGATAACTTTTAATATTATAATCAATACTAAATTTTTTTTCTTTTCTAAAATCCAAATCATAAAAATTAATCTTTTGATAAATATTATAATAATCAATACCTAAGCCTTTCCAAACAATAACATTATAAATTTTTTCATCGTCAATAATAATTTCAAATTCTTTAACTCCTTTATCTAAAGAAAAAGGTTCATTATAATTCCAAAAATCAATTCTACTCAAATTCATTTCTTTTTCAAAAACAATTTCTAAAAAAGGTTTTGGATTTTTAATAGTTAACCACATACAATTTTCATCAATAGTATTATTTATATTTGAAAAAGTATTTTCAAACACTCTAAATTCATTATCATTATTATATATTGTTCTTAAATCTTTAGGAAGAGCTCCAATTGAAATAGCATCTTCAATATTTATTATTTTATCATTTTTATCTATTAAATTTATTCCTGTTAATCCTATAAAAAAATGATGACCATAATTAGATAAAAATTGGATTCTAATTTTATGAAAATTAATATAATATTTTTCATTTCTATTACTTGTTATTTGATTTTTAGAATCATTAAAATCACTTTGAGAAAAACTTAATTTATTTTTTGTTTTATTTTGTTTTAATAAACTTAAATAAAAATTTCTTTTATGATATGAATTATTTGTTAATGTATCACTCATATTAATATCTTTTTCATTTAATTGAATTTTAAAAGAATAATCATTTTTAATATTATATTCTCCTTTAGGAATAATTCCTTTCCAACATTTTATATTCTTTTTCATTATTTCAATTTCTTTTATTCCTTTATTTAATTCTCTTCCATTATAATTCCAAATTTGAATGTAATCAATTTTATCAATTGAATTATATTTATTATTTAAAATATACATTTCTATTTTTATTTTTTTATCTGATTGACTATCATAAGAAGAAATCCACATATCTCGATCATTTAAAGTATGATATTTATTATTATGTATTCTTGAAATATTTTCTTCATTTCCATTAAATACATGAACTTCAGAAATTGGGATTTTCCTTTTTTTATTATCAAATAATTGAATTTCTGTAATTCCAACTTTATTTAAATCTCCCCAATTTGATATAATAATTAAAGTAATAACACTATAATTGTTAATTTTTTTTTTTTTAGAATTTGATGAAATATCAGTCAATAAATAATTACCTAAATTATTATGATTATTATTATTACTTTTATTAAAATTATTATTATTAACAATTTCATTATTATTATTAATATTATCATTATTATTATTATTTGATGAACTAAAAAATTTTTGTTTAATTGCAGTTAAAGAAACAATTGGACATTTATATTTATTTAATGAACTTGAAGAATTTGTAGAAGATAAAGTAGAAACAGAACTTTTAATTCTTGAACTTAAAGTAGTATAATTATAATGATGAATATTAGGTGAATGAATTTTATTTAAAGATTTATTTTCTTTTCTTAATGATACATTCCTATCACTTTTTCTTTTATAATTTTCATTTTGATAATTATAATTTCCATTATTTGATATACTACTATTTGATGTTTTATTCCTTATATTTTTTTTACTTAAAGAATTTGAATCTTTTTTAGAAATATTATTTATATTTTTGTTATTTTGACTTATACTAAATGATTTTATTTCTGATTTATGTTTTTTTGATTCATTATTAATTTTTATTTTTTGTTTATTTTTATTTAAAATTTTATTACTAAAATGTTTGTCTTTTTTATTTTTAAAACTACTATTAAAATTAATACAAGAATTAAATAATTTATTGTTAGAATCATTTCTATAATTTTTATTATTAACAGAATTATTTTTATTTCCCGAATATAAATTAATTTTCATTTTTTCATTTATTTTAGAACTACTTAAACTAGTTGAATGTCTTAAATTTCTATTTGAATTAATATTATTAACATTATTTATATTTTTTAGATTTTTATTAGAATTAAAATTACCTGTTTCTTGAACTTTAACATTTAATATTTTATTATTTGATTTTGGAGTTTCTGAATTAGAAGCTGTATTAATCGATTTAATATGAATTGGAGAGTTTTCATTTTCATTTCCTTCTGTTTTTATATATGAAGTTTTTAAAATTGAATTTTTTCTTTCATCTTTTTCAATATTATTTATTTTTTTCTGCTTTTGTTCTCTTGATGATGATTTATTATATTCATTCATATTTGTATAATTTTTTTTATTTGTTTTTATTATTGTTGTATAAAGACCTTTTATTCTATTTTCTTTATTCATCTCATTTTCTTGATTGTTATTAGGAAATTGATTTTGAAATTTATAATTTTTTTTTTCCATTATAAAAAAAATTTTAATTTATTTAAAATAAATTTAAAAATAATAACAATATAATCATTATTTTTATAATTTTTTTTTATTTTTCTTTTTTCTTAAACAATAATATAAATTTTATTTTTTCCAAACTTTAGGATTTTTAAAAAATAAAAAAATATTTAAATTTATGTTTTTAAATAACTTAACCAACCCTAAAATTCTTAAAATTAATATTTAAAAAATCTTTATAATTAAATTATATACAAGTTATTTCTTTTTTTTTTTTTTTGATTCTTTTTCTTTTTCTTCTTTTTCTTTTTTTTTTTTTTCTTTTTCTTCTTCTTCTTTTTCTCTTTCTTGTTCTTCTCTTTGCATATCTTTTTTTTCTTTAATATAATAAATTCTTTTTTGTTCTTTAAAACCTTTATTATGTTTTTCTTTTTTAGTAACATCTTCATTTTCTTCATTTAAATTTTCTTCATCTTCATTTTCTTCTTCTTCATTTTCAGATTTAATTTCTTCATTAGATACTATTAAATCAAATTCATAATCTTTTAAAGCATATTTATTCAAATAATTATTACAAAAATCAATAAATTGAAAATAATCATTTTCATTTTGAATTCTTAATTTTCCTTTATTTTCAGGATTATAATATAAAAAACTATTTTCCAAATTTAATTTCTCTTTTATAATTTCATTTAAATGAAAAAAACTATTTGGAGGTTCAATAATATTTTCTTCATCTTCATTGAATTTTAATTTAATTTTAAAAGGAAAAGATTCCATTAATAATTTATTCAAAAACAAAATTTAATAATTTTTTTGCATAAAAAAATATATAATTTTTCTTAATTATTAATTTAGATAGATTTATTATTAAATTAATAAATTATAATTCTTTTTAATTAAGTTTTTTAATAAAAATATAAAATTTTTTACTAATTTTAGATATTATCCTTTAATTTATATAATTAATTGTATCAAAGAAATTTCAAATTATTTTATACATTTTTTCATTTTCAAACCTAATTTTGAAATATGAATATGTTATATATGAAAATATTGATATTTTTTATTAACCTTGTTTTTTTTAATTTCAAAAAATAATACATTTAAAATTAAGGAAAATTCATTAAAAAAAATCAAATATATATATTAAATAATAATTTATTTTAATAATTATATTAATATTTTACTTATTTTTTAATGAAAGCTATATTTTTTCTTTTCATATTCGAATTTACTTTTCAAAATATATTAAAATTTCCTTTTAAAACAGAAAATCCAATATTAAAATATTTTGATGTTCCTATAGAAAATAGAGAAATTGTATATTTTCAAATTGGAGAACCAGAAAAAAAAGTACCATTAATAATAAAATTTAATCATTATTATTATTTTATATCAGGAAGTCAAATAAAAAATTCAACATATAATGAAAAGAAATCAAATACATATAAACAATTATCAAAAGAATTATCAGAAATAAATCCTTCATTTCATATTAAAGGATATAAATCAGAAGAAAAATTTAAATTTCCAACATATAAAAATAATTCAGTAACAGTAAACAATTTTTTTTTTTATTTATCATCAGAAAGTGAATTAGAAGATAATTATTTAGGCTTTTTAGGACTTCAAATTAAACCACATAAACAATCAAAAGATGATAATTCTTTTATTACTTTATTAAAAAAAAATGATATAATAAAAAACTATATATGGAGTATTAAATATGAAAATGAGAATAATGGTTATTTATTAATTGGAGATTACCCACATAATATTGATAATAAAAATTATAATAAAGAACAATTAAAAAATACAAAAACTGAAACTTTAACAAATGCAAATATGTGGGAAATTAAATTTGATAAAATATTTTATAATAATACTGAATTAAAATTAAAAACAAAAGCAATTTTAAGAATTGAAAATGGTGTAATTTTAGGTCCAAAAGATTTTAAAAAAATATTTTATGATACTTATGTTAATAATAAAACATGTGAACAATATGAAGTTAATATGGAAAGTGAAGATAATGTTTATGGATTTAAATGTTATATTAATAAATTTAAAAAAGAATATTTTAGACCTTTAATATTTTTACATAAGGAATTAAATTTTAATTATACTTTAACTGGGGATGATTTATTTCTTAAACATGAGGGTTTTTATTATTTTTTAATTATTTTTGAAACTACTCCTACTCAACATTATGATTGGGTTTTTGGAAAACCTTTTTTAAAAAAATATCAATTTGTTTTTGATAGTGATGGGAAAAAAATAGAGTTTTATAATACAAATATTCAAATTAAAAAAGGAAATTCAATGTTTGCAATCATTTTAATTATATTTTTGGTTATTATTCTTGCTTGTTTAGTTTATATGTTTACTTTATTTTTAAAAAAAAAAAGAAAAGTAAGAGTAAATGAAATTGATGATATTTTTGATTATACTTCCACTAATATTTAAAAATTATTTATTGTATTATTTATTATTTATTAAATAATAATTGATTTTGGATATAAGATTTCCTTAACTATAATTTTATTAAAAAAAAAAAGATTTAATATTAATTATTTTATAATACTTTTTAAGAACTATATTTAAATATTTATCATAAAAAAGGTAATTATATCAAATACAGGAGTTTCTTTTTATATGATTTACAATCTTTTTGAATAACCTATTACTTTTTTTAATTAAAGTTATAAAATATGTCTAATTTCATTTTTTTATATTTGAAGAGTATTTTCATGTTTTATTTTATTTTTTCAGTTTCTTTTTAGATAATCTATCTCTTAGTGTTCATCTAATTCCAAGTTAAATTATTGTCTTTGGAACGAGTGTTAGGAAAAATATTTGTTTAATTTTTAAATTTGACTTATCGAATTCTTTCTCATATCATATCATATCATATCATATCTTTTCTTATCATCTTATTATCCGTACTTAGACAACAATTCAGACTTCATTAATCAAATTTAATTTTACTATAATCTATATTTTATTCTTCTTTTATTTGAGTTTTCCTTTTTGTAAAATTCAACAAAAAATTTAATTTCTAAAGTTTGGTTAATATTTTTTATTTTATTGATTCTACTTCTTTGATTATTTAAATATTCATTATCAGCCATTGTTTTAATATCAGTAATATTTCCAATTTTTTCATTAAGTAAATTACTAGTAAATTCTCCTAATTCTTTATCGATAAAATTTTGTTTGATTGAATTATTAATTTTTTCTTTTCCCTTTTTTATATCATCAATACATAAATCATAATTCATAATATTTCTATGTTCTTTAGGAAATAAATAAGAGTTAAAAAGTAAATAATACATGATAACACCAAATGAAAAATAATCACTTTTAAAAGCATCTTTTAATTTAATTTGCATATTTTTATAAACATCTGGATGTTGATATGACCATGTAGATTTTATTAAATGAAAATATTGTTCTTCTTTTTTTACATTTTTTACTAAACCAAAATCACAAAATTTTAAAATAAAGTTAGAACAACATATTATATTATCTAATTTAATGTCTCTATGAACTAAATTTGATTCAAATAAAAATTTAAAACCATCTATTAATTGATTTGCATAATAAGAAATTAAAAGAGAATTTGGTTTTTGTAAATAGAGAAAATTTTCTTGATTTAAAGTCAATTTCATTAAGTTACAATTTTTAAAGTAATTATAAAAAACATTTAAATTTTGATATAATCCCTTTTCCATATAAATTGAATATAAAACAAAGGATTCATTTTTAAATGGAATATTATTATGTCTAATAGAGTATGTTTTAATTATATTTTTATGCATTAATGATTTTGATATTAAACATTCCTTTGTTACCATTTTTTGTTTTTGTTTATCATTAATATCAATACATTGAAATTTAATAGCACAAATATTACCATTGTTTTTAGCTGAATATACACTACCATATCCTCCTTCTCCTATTAGTTCTACAATTTTAATATTTTCTGATTTTTGAATTATGTGAATGAATTCACTTTTCTTTCCTAATTTATCCATTTCTTAACTTTATTAAATCTTATTGCCAAAAAGAGTATATATACAAAAAAAACCTAACTTTTTCTGAATAATATATTTAATAATTATAATATAAAATAAAGAAAAATAAAAAGTTAAATAAATATTCTTGTAATATTGTAGTTTTTGTTCTTTCAAATATTTTTTCTTCTATTTTTATATAGTTTATATATAATATGGTAATAAAATATAATATTTATTTATTTATTTTGTCATTTTTCATTACTCTACGGTGATAAATATTATGAAAAATTATCATTTTTTTCAAAAGGCAAAAATTTGTAAAATAATAATACACTATCGAGTTCATAAAAATTATTTATTTTTATTATTCACAAATTATATTTTTCAAAAAAGATAGTATATATAAACTTAAAATAATTTATTAAAATAGTTTGTAATTTTTTTTTATATTAAAAAATAATTAAAAAAAAATAAAAAATAAATGAGAATCTCCATTTTTATTATATTTCTAATAATTTCTTTAATAAAAAGATATCATACCTTTGTACTTCAAGATTTACCAACAGAAGAATCATCATTTCGTTATGGATATACTTTTATGCCAATTCTTTTTACATCAAATGGAATATATAAAATAAAAGACACATTAGAAGAAGATGACGAAGTAGAACCAAAATCATATTTTACAACAAATTCATATTCATCAGATTTAATAACAAATAATAATCAATTTGCAATGTTATATGTAAAAAAACCAACAAGTGTAAAAAATCAAATAGCAGTATTTGAATTAGACTTAGATCCAGAATTTATTGAAATTCCTGATGATTTAGTTAATCCTTCTATTCCAACTTCTGGGGTAATTCAAATTAATAATGGTGTGACTGAAGTTTATTTTGCTTCAATTCAAGAAAATAATGTAGGACAAATATTGAAAGCTAGTAAAAAAACTGGAAAAACTGGAAATATTATTTCATTGGGGTCTTTTGATTGTAATATAAATGAAGATGGCTTTTCAATTTTTAAACTAAATGAAGATCCTTTTAAAATGTTAGTTACTTATTATGATCCTAGTAGTGGGAATTTTAAATATGTTCTTTCTGATAGTAATGAAATTATTTCAGAAAATCAATTTTTGGATGAAAGTATAAGTGATGTTAGTAATGTTAAATTTCTTTATGATTCTACAACCTCCCAAATTATTATTGCTTACTTACAAAGTGGAAATATGATTATTAAAGAATTTCCTTATACTTTATCTGAGAGTGGGATTACTTTTGATCATTCTAGTGAGGATATTGTTTTTGAAAATGTTAATATAATAAATGATATCGAATTTATTAATGGTGATAGAATTTTTTTTCAGATTAATAATGAACAATATGGAAATATAATCGGTAAAGAAGTTAATTATTATGATGAGTTTCCTGTTACTGTAAATAATAATGATTTTTATTATATTATTGAATCTCTAACAATTAAATATATACTTGGAAAAGATGGACAATATATTTATGCAGAAGAAGATATTACACTTGGTTCACATGAATCAACAGAGACTGATCCTGAAAGTAGTGAATCTGAATCTAGTGAACAATCTCAACCTTCATCTGAAAGTAGTGAAACAGAATCTGAGCAACAATCTGAACAATCAAGTGAGACAAGTGAAAGTGAATCTGAGCAACAATCTGAACAATCAAGTGAAACTACTGAAAGTGAATCTGAGCAACAATCTGAACAATCAAGTGAGACTACTGAAACTGAATCTGAGCAACAATCTGAACAATCAACTGAAACAACAGAATCTGAGGAACATAGTGAACAATCAACTGAAACAACAGAATCTGAGCAACATAGTGAACAATCAACTGAAACTGAGGAACATAGTGAACAATCAAGTGAAACTGAAGAACATAGTGAACAATCAACTGAAAATGAGGAACATAGTGAACAATCAACTGAAACTACTGAAACTGAAGAGCATTCAGAACAATCAACTGAAACTACTGAAACTGAAGAACATTCTGAACAATCAAGTGAATCTACTGAAACTGAAGAACATTCTGAACAATCAACTGAAACTACTGAAACTGAAGAACATTCAGAACAATCAAGTGAATCAACTGAAACTGAGGAACATCCAGAACAATCAAGTGAATCTACTGAAACTGAAGA
>JAEEGK010015028.1_pt1 | contig 17229 bp, 18 predicted proteins | sample 8958771 | NCBI WGS metagenome assembly JAEEGK01 (sample SAMN16246547, study PRJNA631951) | gut metagenome | biome: gut microbiome; feature: rumen; material: SC-attached | host: Bos | place: Iran: Karaj | collected 2018-10
TATGGTCGCTTCGTCGAATTTATGCTCATGGGTCAGATTTTCTATACGCTCTGCCAGAGCATCAACATTCTTCGTAGACTTATCGTATCCGAGAAGCTCATCCATGGAGATGTTGTAAAGATTGGCAAGCTCCATGAGAGTCGTGATGTTCGGGACGTTATTTCCGTTTTCCCACTTGGATACCGCACCTATGGTAACCCCCAGAGCTTCTGCCAGCTCTTCCTGGGTCAAATCCATGGATTTTCTGTAACGCTTGATGTTTTCAGATACCTTCAGCTGCATTCAACTGTTCCTCTTTCATATCGAATTTGAGACTGCTTATTGCTACGAAAATAAAGAGTAGGAGAGCCAGACCTGCACTTACCGCGATCAAAAGAGCGGGATTAAGCTTAAGAGCCATAACCGATACAAGTACCGAACCTACGGGAGTAGCAGCGGTTGCCGATGCATTGAAGATCGCACCTGCTCTTGCAAGGTAGCTTTGATCGACTACTTTTACGAACATAACGCTGATCGCTCCGCCAAGGACTGAAGCCGCAAAACTGACGACTACGTAGCATGTTCCTGCCAGGAGATATCCGGGGAGAACTGCTCCGTGCAAATATCTTCCGAGAGAGAGAGCATACATACCCCCACCGAGTACAAGACCGAAGACTACAAGAGTGCTCTTGGCTGACATTTTCTCTGTGATCATGGGGACTACCGCAGATCCGAGGATTGCACCTAACGAGAAAGCAATACCGGCAACACTGAGTAATTCACTTCCCAGTCCGTACACATCCTCTGCAAGAGGGGCAAGGAGTGAATTGATGGGAACAAGAAGGAAGTTAAGTATTACGGCGACGAAACAGTAATTAAGGATCACACGGTTCTTTGCGATATATTTGATTCCGCCTTTGAGAAGGGACATGTAGCTTTCCTTGGATGTCTGCTCGGAAGCCTTTTCATCGGACTCACATGCTTCTCCCGATACTTCTACTTCGTTAAGTCTGCGTATGGTTGATGTACCGAATGCTGCGATGAAGAAAGTAGCTGCATCGATGAGCATTGCGGTATAAACTCCGAATTTTGCGATTATGATACCTGCAAGACCTGTTCCCACAAGAGCCATGGCACTTGAAAGAGTTGAGTTAAGACTCAATGCATGGGTGAGGTGCTCTTTCTTAATGACACTCGGAATGAATGCTGTGGTGGCGGGCAGGTTAAAGGACTCAATGGTAGTGATAAGAAGAGTAAACCCTGCCATGATGAAAGGATTAACGATGCCTGCAAGGTACATTCCTACAAATGCGGAGATCACGATTCCTCTCAGGATATGTGTTGCTACGATTACCTTTTTCTTATCCAGCTTTTCGATAACGGGTCCGGCAAAAGGCTGCACTATGATGTTAGGAAGCATGTTGAGCCCGAATATAAGTGCCGACCATGAAGCTGATCCGGTTATCTCATAAACCAGCCATGTAAATGCTATAGCATCAACGGAATCACCGAAACGATTTATGAGGTTGGTGAGTAATAGTTTCCTGTATTCCGGACTCTTAACTATATCTCTGTACTTAAATTCTTTAGCCATTTCAAACTCCTTACCGAAGTGCCCTGCGCACTTGCTTGTTTCTATGGCTAAATAGTACAGCGATACCGGATTCATTGTAACACACTATTTGTACATTTAATATAATAAAAACTTTCCGATACGGAAAGTCAGCTTCCCCAACGTCACCTGTTATAATATTTTAAAAATTTTCCGCACATATATATGGTCTCATCCGTTAATCATAATGAAGGGAGGTACGGACCGGATCCATGGATTTAGAAAAAACATATGACAAAATATACCGGTATGTGTACTTCAAGGTTAACGACAGGGCCATAGCAGAGGATATAACACAGGAGGCTTTCTTACGATTCATAGGTAAGTACGGCGACCTCGGAAAAGGCGATATCAAATATCTCTACACCATCGCAAGAAACCTTTGTATTGACGAATACAGAAGAGTAAAGCCCGATCCCATTACCGAAGATATGGAAGATGCCATAGGCGATGACGGGCTGCCCGAAGACAAGATCCTGGTAAGAGAAGCGCTTTCGAAGCTTTCGGAGGAAGACAGAGAACTCCTTCTTCTCAGATACGTTAACGAAGAACCTGCAGGATGTATGTGTAAGGCGCTGGGAATCTCCAGATTTGCTTTATACAGAAGACTAAAAACCGCGGAGGATAATCTCCGCAGAGAATTGGAGGCATAGGGATGAAAAGAAACGATCTTAAAAATCTCATAAACGATGCATTCTACGCTCCCGAGCCTGCCGGAAAAGAAAACTTCATTCGTTTCCTTCGTCCGAGAAAAGTGAGTATGGCCGAGATGATCGTAAGGCAGATCCCTTATATCGGGAAGCTTGTATGGATGATTTCAATGCTCATAATAGCGGTAGCGCTCATCGGAGCGTTCTCCGGAAATGAATCAACGGTCACCGCCGTTGCTGCACTGATGCCTTTCAGTGCCGCCTTAGGAATCTTTGATACAAACAGATCAAAGAGATATAACATGACCGAACTTGAAGCGGCTACAAGGTTTTCTCTCAGGAGCATTGTTTTTGCCAGAATGACGATCCTTGGTATCTTATCCGTTTTTGTCATTGCACTTATTTCCCCCATCATAGCCATAACATACGGCGGAAATATAGCTATGGCTGCAGTAAGGATACTTATACCGTATCTCGTGACTATGATCGTAAGTCTGCATATCGAAAGAACTCCCTTTGGAAGGGGGCTTGGTTTTTGCTCGCTCATAATTGCCGGAGCGGTTTCTTTCTTAAGCCTGATGGTTGAGTCACCTGAGATACTTTCATGGATAAACGATAATCTGTCCGTTGAAAGATACGGAATACCTATGGTCGCAGCATTACTTGCACTGACATATTTTGAGCAGTGGAAGACAGTCAGAGATGTGGAGGCATTTGCATGAAATTAACAGTAGACAGGATTACTAAACAATATAAAAACAAGATAGCGGTGGACCGTATGTCATTTGAACTTACTCAGGGGGTGACCGGTCTGCTCGGAGCAAACGGTGCGGGTAAGACCACACTTATGAGAATGATGTGCGGAATACTTAACCCCACAAGCGGCGAGATAAATGCTGACGGGATAGCCGTAAATACGGAAAACTACCGCGCTCTTTTGGGATACCTTCCTCAGGATTTCGGATACTATCCCGAATTTACCGCCAGGGAATTCCTGGAGTATATGGCCGCATTAAAGGGGCTGGAAAAGAAAGAAGCTAAGGCCAAGACCACAGAATTACTCGAACTTGTGGGATTGTCCGATGTTGCAAAGAAGAAAATGAAGACTTTTTCCGGCGGAATGAAACAAAGAGTGGGCATTGCTCAGGCTCTCCTTAACGATCCCGCAATACTTATCCTGGATGAGCCCACTGCGGGACTTGATCCCAAAGAAAGAGTAAGATTCAGGGAACTTATCGAAGAGCTGGGTAAGAAATCGATTGTTCTCCTTTCAACCCATATCGTATCGGATATTGAGCATATCGCGGATAAGATAATCATGATGAAGGACGGCAGTCTGATCTGGCAGGGAAAACAGACCGATGTTGAGGGAGATCTGGAAGAGTTCTATCTTAAAAAGTTTGAGTGATGATATTACAGGGAGTAATTAAATGAAGAAAAATACACGCTTCGGAACCCTTTACGGTTTCGAACTTCGTAAGATATTTAAAAACCGGATAGCGATGATAGCATTTCTGATATTTTTCGTATTCGGATTTATGCAGGGAGAATTGGAAGTAGGCGGAAATATAGACGCTGAGACTCTGGAAGCGTACAAAAGTCTTAACGGAAGAACGATTGATGATGAACTTATCTCCGAGTGGAATGAAGCCTGCGATGAATACGGAAAAGTAATAGACGAAGAAGACCTGGCATATGAATCCATGGAAGCGTGGGTCAAGGATATAGCCGGATGGAAAAAAGCCATCGGAGATGTGGACGCGGATTTCCTATATTCCGAGAGACTCGATCTTATAGATGATGCCTATGAGGAGTGCTACCTTGATGAGGGTGAGATAGATTACTGGCATTCTCAGGAAGAAAAAATAGAAAAACCCTTCGTATGGTATGATTCATTTATTCCGATCGGCATTCAGTTCGGTATCAGCAATACCATTATTATCATGCTTCTTGTAGTAGCTGCGGCATTGTCTACGATCTTTGCATCCGAAACCCAGAGAAAAACAGATCCCATGATAAGATCTGCGATAAACGGAGGCAAAGAACTGTATTTTGCCAAGATCCTTGCCGGAACTACTTTTGCTATAGCTTCGGAAAGTATTTATCTCGTTGTGTTCATGACCTATATTCGCCTGAGATGGGGATTTGACGGATTGGAAGTAGCGGAGCAGCTGATCTATCCGTTTACGCAGATGGATCTTAGTGCGGGAGATTTGGTGATGATCCTCATTGTGTTGTCAATCTTGGGAACATTCATGATCTCCGCGATCACAATGTTCCTGTCGGATATTTTGAGAAACGGAGTGGGAACCATGGCTGCAATTATTGGCGGGTATATGGGAATATTTGCCCTTTCCACCGCCATTCCTCTTGAAATGAAGACATTGTCCAAGATCATAAACCTTTTCCCGGGGGTTATGATCTCTCCGAGACTGGTCTATGAGTTCAGGTTGTTTAAGATAGGCGGAACGTACTTCAGATCATATCAGGTTGCGGCAGTGGCCTATGTGATAATCCCCATAGTGCTCCTTGTGCTGGGATACTTCCACTACAAGAAATACGAAATTAAAAGTAATTAAGCGAGTCAGCGGGGACGGTTCTTTCCGACTCGGAAAGAACCGTCCCCACTGACTCATTCATCTTCGGTATATTCGAGTATATCCCCGGGCTGGCACTCCAGTACCTTACATATCGAATTAAGCGTCTCGAACCTGATACCCTTCATCTTGCCGGTCTTCAGGTTTGACATATTTACATTGGAAAGGCCTACCTTATCGGCCAGTTCGTTAAGTGACATCTTTCTGTCCGCCATCATTCGGTCAAGTCTGACTATGATCGCCATATAAATCCCCCTTATGCAATGCTGTCCACATCTTCCTGAAGAGCGAGCCCCTTTTCGAATATGAATGCGATCATCGCTATTACGAAGGAGATGGCCAGAAGGAACATGGAGTTAACATCAAAGGTTCCGTGGTAATAGGAAAATCTTAACATAGTCATGATCATCCTTACGACTCCGGGAAGTACTCCCAGAAGAAGCTGAAGGATGGATATAACCTTTACCAGCTTTATGTTTTCCCTTGTGAAAGGTGTCGATCCCATGGAATTATTAGCAATCTTGATCACGAAGAAGAACATTGAACAAATGATCAGGATGTAGGTAAGGTTGGATGCATCCTGTACCAGAACGCAGTACTTATAATCTGTGTTTCCGGTTTCGTCCAGAAGACAGAACCTGTTATAGTCTACGTCATCGTAATACTTGTCATTTACATACAGACGATAAACAGATCCCGCAGCCTGAAATGTCTCATCATCTTCGAATCGGAGTTCATAAGCGGAAGCGTCTGTTCTGATATCTCGGATCATATCACCGACCGTAAACAGGATTAACATGATCAACATATAAGAAAACGAACTTGAAGCGTTCAGAAATCTTCTTCTTTTCTTCTCGGCAGCATTTCTTTCGTTCATTTTGACCTCCCATATTTAAAGTAAAACTTTAAAAATTTAAATTCTGGGATGATAATAACATCTCTTTTTAAAGCGTGTCAAGAAAAAATTAAAGTAAAACTTTAAATTGATGACAACTGTCACTAAACTTGTTTATGTAATATTATATAAATATGTCTGTAAGGAGCGCCGATATAATAACTCACGAAATCTGAGGTGTCTGCATGGAGAATACAAATCTTCAATACGACGGGTTATATTGCTGCATAGAAAAGCCCGACAATCCCGAAGGATATATACACAACTCCATATACCGCTTCTATCAGGACGGGACCGTGATCGATGCCTGCATTACAGAAGGGCATGAAAGGTCCGGATATTTCCCTATCGGAGGCTGGTTCGATAAGGATTCCAATGCGCCTTTTGCGAGAGGAAAATATAAGGTTAAGGGAAATAAGCTGACATTAAAATATAAGGCCGATAACAGAAAACCCTTATATGAAGGCGAAGTCTATGACGGATTCATAATCATATCTGATAAGAAGTATGTCTACATGAACTTTGATCAGATTCCTAAAAACACTTAAGGAGGTGCGACATGCTCTTTATATGTTATCCCAAATGTTCAACCTGCAAGAAGGCTGAGCAGTTCCTGCAAAAGAATACGATCGCTTACGACTACCGTGACATCAAGGAAAAGAATCCCTCGGTAAAAGAGATCAAGACCTGGCAAAAGAAGAGCGGCCTTCCCATGAAGAAGTTCTTCAACACCAGCGGCATGCTTTACCGCGACATGGGACTTAAGGATAAACTCGATTCCATGACAGACGATGAAATGGCCCAGCTCCTTGCAACGGACGGAATGCTGGTAAAGAGACCACTCCTCATAACCGACAAGACAGTGCTTGTTGGGTTTAAGGAGAAGGAGTGGGTTGAGGTTTTGAAATAGTTGAGAAGCTACATTTGAAATAACTCTGAAAAAAATATGATGGATTATTGTTCTGTGTTGTAAATCAGTTAGAACTAATTTTGCTTTATGAGGGATGAGTAATGAGTGATTATGTTGAAAATATTCTTTCAGGTTCCAAAACGGCTTTTATAGACGCTTCTAATAATTCTAATTTAGCTTATAAACCCTCATTTATATTCAACGATTTCAATAAAAAAATAAAAGTTTCTACTGCTATTGAAGAGGAACTACGTAAGTGCAGCTCATTTTGCTTTAGTGTGGCTTTTATAAAAAAGAGCGGAATACAACCGTTTTTTATGGTGCTAAAAGAGCTGGAGAAAAGGGGAATTCCAGGAAAAATATTGACTACGGACTATAACACCTTTACTGAGCCTGATGCATTAGATAAACTAGCTAAATTTTCAAATATAGAGCTCCGCATGTATAGGGTAGGAGTGTCTAGTACATATGATCAGAATAATAGAATGTATCAAGAATATGCAAAGGTGGGCTTTCATACGAAAGGATACATTTTTGCTGATGATTCTTTATACACAATAATTATTGGATCTTCAAATCTGACAGATTCAGCACTTGCCAAAAATAAAGAGTGGAACACAAGGTTTGTTTCTACTAAGCAGGGTGAATTATATAAATCGGTTAGTACTGCTTTCGATGAATTGTGGAATGATAAAACTCATACAAAAAAGTATGATGAATTTATTGAAGATTATAGAACTAGATATGAATCTAAGAAGAAGCAAGAAAAGGTTGCTAAGAATAATTCTGCTCAAATAATTTCACTTGAGCAATACAACCTAAGCCCGAATTCCATGCAATCGGAATTTATAACTAATTTAAGAAAGCTGATTAATGATGGAGAAAATAGGGCATTGCTTATTTCTAGCACGGGTACTGGAAAGACGTTGGCTTCTGCATTTGGAATAAGAGATGCTCTTGCTGCACAGAGTACAACAAAAAGAATTCTATTTGTTGTGCATAGGGAACAAATTGCAAAACAAGCAATGAAAGCATATGGCATGGTGTTTGGAAATGAGTATAGCTATGGTTTGCTTTCTGGAAATAGCAAGGTAAATGGTGAAGTGAATTTTCTATTTGCTACCATGCAGATGATTTCAAAAGAAGAAATATATTCGAGATATCCAAAAAATTATTTTCAAACTATAGTTGTAGACGAAGCACATCATACAGGAGCGGAAAGCTATAAGAAAATAATGAATTATTTTGAGCCGGAATTTTGGCTTGGAATGACTGCGTCTCCGGAAAGAATGGACGGTTTTGATGTTTTTGAATTATTCAACCACAACATCGCCTCGGAAATTCGTTTGCAGCAGGCACTTGAAGAGGAACTTTTATGCCCGTTTCATTACTACGGAATAACCGATTATGAGATTGACGGAGATATAATTGATGATGCTACCAAATTAAGGAATTTTAATAATTTGATATCTACCCAAAGGGTTGACTATATAATTGAACAAATTCAGTATTACGGATATTCAGGTGATAGGGTAAAAGGTTTAATTTTTTGTAGTGATAAAAATGAAGCTAGAAAATTAAGCGAGATGTTTAATGAGCGAGGATATAAAACAATTTCACTAACCAGCGACGACGACCAAACAGCACGTGAATCTGCAATTGAAAGATTGGCTATGGATGTTGATCCTTCTTCTAGCATACAAACGGATTATTTGGATTATATATTTACTGTTGATATTTTTAATGAAGGCGTAGATATTCCAGAAATTAATCAGGTGGTGATGCTAAGACCTACACAGAGCGCGATAATATTTGTGCAACAGTTGGGGAGAGGCCTTAGAAGATATAGAGATAAGGATTATGTTGTAATAATTGATTTCATAGGAAATTATTTAAATAATTTCATGATACCAATCGCATTATCGGGCGATAGAACTTATAACAAGGATAATTTGCGCAAATATGTAATGGAAGAAGGGAACGTTATACCCGGAATCTCTTCAATCCATTTTGATGAGATATCGAAGAAAAGGATTTTTGATTCTATAGATATGTCAAAAACTCCTTTAAAGTTCTTGCGTGATAAGTATCAGAATTTAAAAAACAAATTAGGAAAAGTGCCAGGAATAATGGATTTCTATAAACATGGTGAAGTCGATCCTATTTTATTTATAGAATATATTAAGGGCTCCTACGATAAATTTGTTAGGAAGGTGGATGCTGATGCCAATTTGCCTATTTTTACTGATCAGCAATCTGCAACTTTAGATTTTGTTTCTTTGAATTTAGCAAACGGCAAACGAATACATGAACTATTGATCCTGAAAGGACTAATAAAAAATAGATATATTAAGATTTCTGATTTGGAATCTGAATTGAAAAAATACAATGTACAGGCTAGGGGGGCGGATATTAAATCTGCACTTCGATTCCTTTCATTAGAGTTTGTTAATACACTTCAAGAGAAAGAAAAATACAGCTCTGTAAAAATAATTAACAGCATACAGGAATCATTATTGACTGATACATCGGTTGATTTTGAAACGGGCAATGCGAACCTTTCTACTGTTTGTGAAAGTTATTTCTACAGAGTAACTACGATTCAGGAGAAACAATTCTTGGCGGAACTCGAGTCTGTAGTTGAGTATGGTATTCAGAAGTATAAAGACTATTACTCGGATTCGGATGAAGATAATCTAGTTTTATATCAGAAGTATTCTCGTAAGGATGTTTGCAGACTGTTGAATTGGGAGAGGGATGATAGTTCCACAATGTATGGATACAGGATAAAACATGGAACTTGTCCGATTTTTGTAACTTATGAGAAAAAAGATAATATATCGGAGAGTACAAAATATCCTGACAAATTCGTAAATGATTCGACTTTTAGTTGGATGACTAGAAGCGGAGTGAAACTTGAAAGCACAGAAAGCAAAGATATTATTGGATATCGAGATAATGGTCTAAAAATGTACTTGTTTGTAAAAAAGAGTGATGACGAAGGCAGTGATTTCTATTATATGGGAAAGGTGACCCCTAAGAGCTGGAAACAAACCACCATCAGTGGCAAAGACGGAAAAGTGTTGCCCATTATGAATTTCATCTTAAAACTTGATAATTCAGTTAGAAATGATATATATGAATATTTCACTAAATAAGGAAAAACAGAAAGAGGATTGATCTGATGAAGACCATACGCGTTGTAGCTGCAGTAATCAAAGCTGAGAAAAATGGAGAACCAATTATCTTTGCAACACAAAGAGGGTACGGGGAGTTCAAAGATGGTTGGGAATTCCCAGGCGGAAAGATTCAGGAAGGTGAAACTCCACAGGAAGCTCTTAAGAGAGAAATAATGGAAGAACTCGATACCGAGATTGAAGTTGATGATTTAATCGGGACTGTAGAATATGATTATCCGGAGTTTCACCTTTCGATGGATTGTTACTGGTGTAGTATTATAAAAGGAGACTTGATCCTTAAGGAACATGAGGCATCGAGATGGTTGACCTCGGATTCATTGTATGATCTAGACTGGCTTCCAGCTGATAGAATAATAATAGAGATGGTAGTCGCGAAAATTTAGCATAAACAATTATGTAAGAATTTTGTTTATATATTTTAAACAATGTAACAAATTCAGAGCGATTATTTGCGAATAAATTGTAGCGTGATATAATTCTTCCAAATTATTTATAATAAAACATTGATGAAAGGAGATGAGGTTAAGGATGAGAATCATAGAGCCTAGTTTTGAAATATTGGACAATATTGATGGATTGGAGATACTAAAGAAAATAGAACGAATCGGTAGGGTGTGCTATAAAAGCGAGGATAAAATAACAGAAGAATCTTCAAAGCAGTTTGTTTCAAATATTCTTAAAAATGGTCACGAATCGGTAATTGAACATGAGAAGGTTTCGGTTCGTATAATATGTGATAGGGGTGTTACCCATGAAATAGTTAGACATAGAATTGCAAGCTATAGCCAGGAAAGCACTCGATACTGTAACTATTCAAAAGATAAATTTGGAAATGAATTAACCTTGATAAAACCACTTTTTTGGAATGAAGACAGCGAAGAGTATCGTTTGTGGTACGACAGCATGCAAAATATTGAGAATACATATAATAGGATGATTGCACTAGGTGCAAAACCTCAAGAAGCAAGAAGCATTTTGCCGAATAGTTTAAAGACGGAAATAGTGGTTACAATGAACTTGAGGGAGTGGAGACACTTCTTTGTTTTGCGGACTTCTCCGAAAGCACATCCTCAAATGAGAGAAGTTGCTTGCGCTATTTTGGAAGAGTTCCAAAAGCAGATTCCTATAGTTTTTGATGGGATCTAAAAGCATACGTAGTATTGAAAACTATTATCTATAAAAAAACCAGCAGATATACATATCTGCTGTTTTTTTGTATTTTTATAAAATTTATTGAAAAAATGCGAAAACTTAATTACAATTAAGCAAATACGGTTAAATATTGCAAAAACTTAAGATGATTGTAAAAATATTATGTAAATCAACCATGATGGAGTTTCAATTACAGAAAATGGAGAACTAATATGGAGTACAAGATTGCCAAAAATTTATCATCCCGAGAATTTTACAAAATGATCAATGTTTTTGATGAAATTCTGCGTCCAGACGAAACTGTGGTATTAGATTTTTCCGAGGTGACAAGAATTGATTCGGTTGTTATTCCGAATTTACTTTTAGCAGGGAAATATATAGAAACGAAAACAGGCAATATTCCATTTATAAGATTGGGTGACAATTTAAATACGGGATATATAAAAAATTATTTATCTCGTATAAATTTTTATGAACTATCCACGGCGTATTATTTCTTTGAAGATGAAGAAGCTAAATATAACGGCATGGTTGGAAAAGAAATGGATAGGTGTAATACTACCCAACGTTTCGAGTTCTCACGTGGACAAGAGGAAGCAATGAGAAGGCTTTACTATGGCTTGCTTCCCTATATAAGTAAATACCTGAAAATATTTCATTCAGATGAGCCACTAGAAATATATGGAATAAATGATGATAAAAGATACAACAATTTTATAGCGTTTTTTCTAAATGAGATGATAGACAATTCGTTTAGGTATTCTAAAACAGACAATATTATTACAGTTCAAACGAATTATAAGAAAAAAAGAATTTATTTATCTGCGTCAGATTTGGGGAAGGGATTTTTAGGCGCTATGTTAGATTCAAAGCATATGGATGAAAAAGGTAATTTTCTCGACCAGGACGGGACTGGGGACCCAGGAATCAATATTCTGAATCATCGACCGAATAATATGGAAGAGGCGCTGATAATTGGAATATACAAAAGAATGCATAGCAAAAAACACGGATTATATAACATTGTGGATGAAGTTTTACAAATGAATGGAACTGTCAGAATTCATTCGGTGGATAAACAAATAATCCTGACTGGGAGGTTAAAAGAAGAGTTTAAAACAGGAGAGTTTTCTCAAAAATATGAAAATTATAGAGACTATAACATAGTTACGACTAAAAGTTTCAATGGCGTTCATTGTGAAATAGAATTGCCTTTAGATGTATTTTATGGGGAGAACTGATGTTATGTATATTATCAAAGAAGAGAAATACCTATTAATGCCGTTAGCATTCAATGAATTTTGCAATGATATCGTATCTTTAAGAGATTCGTCTAAGTATGTTGGCCCTATACAAAGCAAAAGAATAATTGATAATGATGTCATAGATGAGATAATAGCATTTTGCAACAACTCCGATCTTCCCATAGTGATTGATATGAATAATATAATCAATTATTCAAACAGATCATTCAGTAGATTATTGTCTATAGAAAACGCACAAATAGTAATATCTAGAGTTGAAGAGTCTTTAAGAGATACGATCGAGGAGGACTTAGGCAGTATATATATAACGATAGATAATTCTTTGTGCTCTTCTGAGAAGATGAGAGAGTTTTATCAATGTGAAAAAAACAGTATTTTAAATGTTGATCATATTGAAAATCTAAGAATTGTTAATTGGATGAAGCAATGCGTTACCGTAGATGAAGTTGATCACTTGCAACCGTTGGATTCGTCTGGAGTTTATTGCAATATGTACATAAACGCCAAGAGATTATTTGCAGATCCAATAAAATATTACTTTATTATCTATCAAATGATATGCATGATTGATAATAGTGAAAAAGATTTTGATGCTTTGGTAAGTGCAAGTAGAAATGGTGCCAATATAGCTGAAATAATTGGATGGCTTTTGAACAAAAAGGTGATATATTGCCCGAGTTTAGGTCCACGTTTTTCTTTGGCAATTCATTTGGTGGATAATAAAATCCGAAAAAATAGAAAGTATGCATATATTTTTGATTTTATGTGTCTGGGAACGGAAGCTAAAATGTTAAATGCGTTGCTTAGTTTTGCTGGCGCATCTTTAGTGGAGGGGTACGGCATAGCAAACTATATTAATCTTGAACATGAATATCAATTTGGTGTTCTTAATAGGATGAACTGCTTGATTGATGTACAAAAAGAGAAAGTCCAATATAGAATTGCGGGATCAAAAGAAGAAATCCGTGATATACTTGTAGAGGAGAATGATAGTTATGCAACAAGAATACAAGAATTTTAAATGCATTAAAAAAATGCCGGAGGATTATCTGGATAAATTTGAAAAAATAGCAGAAGATTATTCAAAAAAATTGAATCAAGTAGTGGCTGATGGAGGAACTGTTTATACATTTCATGATTTCGATCATCACTGCTGTAACTTATATAAAATTGTAAGTGATACTATATTAAATACGGATATAGCTTTAGGCCAAGGTGTAAATAACAGTTCTCTTACAGATTGGGAGAAATACATTCTAAATTTGTCAATATTGCTTCATGATATAGGGATGACAAAACTTGTGGATTTATCAAGAGATAATCATTCCGCTAAGTCAGAGGAAATGATCAAGGAGGATAGCAAGGTTGCTTCTAATTCTTTGTCTGTTGAGAAATCAGGATTGCAGATTAATGATATTAAAGCGTTAGGGAAAATTGTAAAGGCACATAGTAATGTTAAAGATGGAACTGTTCCAGAAGAGAAAAATGGATTAAATGATCCCGAATTAACAAATAATATGCCAGGAAGATGGGGGCCGATTAGAGCCAAGTTTTTAGCAAATATATTACGAATGGCAGATGAATTAGATGTTACTTCCGATAGAATGGGATCGGTAGGCGCACTAAAGGAATTAGAAGATGCAAAAGGAAAGAAAATTGCGATTGAACAACAGCTCGAGAAAGAAACTGATGAGGCAAAAAGAGCAAGTTTACAATTGGAATTAGCAAGATATTCAAATGCACAGTTTTCATATGAGAAATGGAAAAGCTTGACTTTGTTCTCACATATAAGCTGTGATAATACAGGAAAAGCAACTCTGTTTATAGATGATGAAGCAATAAAAAATGAAATTGACCGTGGTGATAATGAGAAGGCTTTAGCAGAAGAAGTAATAAAAGTATATAAAAAGATATCCAATGAGTTTGAACGTTTTTTAAAAGATGTTAATTCAGATATGCAATTAAGTACGATGATAGCGATTAAAAGCATTGATTATCACACGGATATTGCATCGTTTCAAAAACAACTGGAGAAATTAGAAAAAAATCCACACAAGACTATTCCTGCCGATGTAATATCTCCTAAGGTGATTTCATCAGACTTGGAACAGAAGATTTCTGATTTCATAAAAAAAAATGATCTCTACGAGGTTGGACATTATAGATTACATGATAATTGGTGTTCGAGAGATTGGATATCAACTGAAGAAATAATCACTACAGAAGAAATATTCAAGAAATGTGAATCTCAGTTGCTTTTGCATATACAATCGTTGAAGGAACTTGGTGATGAATACATTATTATTGGGGTGGATTTTTATGGAATGCTCATTGCGTCTAGATTAGCTTTTATCTTACAAAAACCATATACGTATGTTATTCCCGATTTTAAGGAAGCCGATTCTTCGTCTAAAGAAAGTGGATTCGGTATTCCAATAGATCAATTTGATAAAGCGATTATTATTACAGATGTGATAGTGACATTTAATACGATAAAAAATTTAATGCAGAAATTCAACCTACAACATAAGATATCAGCGGTTTATGCTTTGCTTTTTAGAGATACGCAAGATCATCAATTTGTTCAGGACAATAATGAAATTGTAAAGAAAACATATGTGTTGAATTCTGATTATGAAATCGAGGTATATAGTAATGAAAAATGTAAGTTTAAGGGGAAAGATGATCTTTGCAAGGCATATAATAAGACAGTAAAATAGAAATATTGTTTTGTGTATATGGCCTTAATATGTGATGGAATAATTTATAACAACATATATGAAGCATTAATATTTCTATATAGATTATCTTCCTAGAAATAGTAAGTAGCGACATAAATAGAAACATGAAGATGCAAAGAAATAACTTCTACGCATCTTCATGTTATCTTTTTTCTTTACAAGAGAAATCATGGAAATGTATTGGGGGGAATAAACAAACGATTAATCTGGGGATGTATATTCAATGAGTCTATATAACGAATGCATCGATGAATTTTATTATAATTTCGAAAAATATGCGCTCGCCTACGCTGAATCTCTCGGCGCAGAATATGTCTGTTCCAGCACGGAACGTTTTGCTGCTACTTCCAAAGGCACGACCATTTGTGAAGAACTGAAGATGAAGATCTACAAGTTCGGAGATGAGTATTTTCGTATTGAAAAAGTTTTCTCTTCCGGATAAGCCGTGGATGGTGTTTTCTTTTAGCGACAGCGTAGAAGGGCCTTATGAAGATGCGGATCCTTTTCCTTATGATCTGAGTGAAGAGGAATTGAAGGAAGAAGTAAGATTTGTACTGAGGATTGAGTAATGAAGAAGTTAGGATTAGTAGGTGGAACGGGTCCTGAGTCCACAATGATGTATTACAAGGAACTGAATTCTAGGATCGATAAGCTTACAGGCGGTAAGGCAATGCCTGATCTTGCTATCGAAAGTGTTGATTTCAGAAGAGCGTGGAGTTATGTGGCTGACGGCGAGTATGACAAGGCTGCTGACTACATGGCAGAGAAGGTTAATTGTCTTAAGACCGGCGGAGCAGAGGTTATATCACTTACGGCCGCTACTTTCCATATCGTATATAACGAAGTATGTGAGAAGACAGGTGTAAATCTTATAAGCATTCCGAAGGCGGTATGTAACAAAGCACTTGCGGAAGGATATAAGAAGGTCGGACTGCTCGGTACTATTTTTACGATGGAGAAGGATTACATGAAGACAGATCTCGCAAACGCGGGAATCGAGGTTGTAATCCCCGGTAAGGAAGACAGAGAACTTATTGCCAAGAGGATTCTGGAAGAGCTTGAACTGGGAATCGTTAAGGAATCCACTTTGAAGGAGTTTCAGGAGATCATCACGAAGATGCGTGATGAGGACGGGATTGAAGCTGTTATCTTAGGATGTACTGAGCTTCCGCTTCTGCTGAATTCTGAGAACTGCCCTGTTCCTTGTCTGGACAGTGTTGATATTCATATTGAGGAATTGATCAGGTTGATTACGGAATGAATATAGAAGAGATAATACAAATTGCAAAAGAGGCTGGGGAGATTATGGTCTCTGCGGTCAGACCGAAAGTAATGCAGAAGGAGGGACATGCCAACTTCTGTACGGAGATGGATGAGAAGATTCAGGCGTTTCTGATAGATAGACTGAGTAAGGTTATTCCGGATGCTTCTTTCTTAGGAGAAGAGGATGGTCAGGACGTGTTCACGTCGAAGATGGAGAGCGGTTTTTGTTTTGTAATAGATCCCATCGACGGAACTTCGAATTTCATTTACGAGTATCGTCCTTCCGTTGTGTCTATCGCACTTCTTAAAGACGGAGCACCTTTCATGGCTGTTGTATATAATCCTTACGATGACATGGTATTTTCTGCCAAGGCAGGTGAGGGTGCATATCTTAACGGAGAAAGGATCATGTCTTCGGATGCACCGCTTTCCGATTCGCTTACGGTATTCGGAACTGCTCCTTATTATACGGAGCTTCAGGAGAGGACTTTTGAGATTGCGAAGAACTTACTTCCTCTGTGCGTGGACTTAAGGCGCTCGGGAACAGCTGCATGGGATATGTGCTGTGTGGCGATGGGAAGATGCAGTCTTTATTTTGAATTAAAGATCCAGCTGTGGGATTATGCGGCCGCTGCACTTATTGCGACTGAAGCAGGATGCACGGCGACGGATATAGAGGGGGAGGAACTGTCGTATAAGGGAGCGACTTCCGCACTTGTAAGAGCAAGGGGCGTGAAGGAGATTCCCGAGTGTTTTAAGTGAGGATAGCTTATGTTCGATAGCTTTAAGAAACCTCAGGAGCCGAGACGCTCCTCCGATAATCCTAAACCTAAGACTACGACTTATTCCTCGGATGCGGTTAAACCCTGGCAGCTTGAGAATGAGCCGAAGACAAAGAAGCCCATTAAACTTCTCAATGAGTTTTATAAGCCTGAGGTATCGGGACCGGATGTTAAGAAACCGGC
>JAEEGK010015029.1_pt1 | contig 17229 bp, 17 predicted proteins | sample 8958771 | NCBI WGS metagenome assembly JAEEGK01 (sample SAMN16246547, study PRJNA631951) | gut metagenome | biome: gut microbiome; feature: rumen; material: SC-attached | host: Bos | place: Iran: Karaj | collected 2018-10
CCTCCTTAATTATATTTAAATTTTTAATAGCAATATTAAAATTTGTTGTCATTTCTTCAAATGTTCTTTCTAATATTCCCTTGCCTACTATTATAATACAATTAAAGCCATTTTTATAGATATTTTTATCAATTATGTTTTTTAATTGTCTTTTTACTTTATTCCTAGTAACAGCGTTTCCTATTTTTTTACCTACTGAAAGTCCAAATTTATATATATTTTCATTGTTGTATTCTATATATATTATATAATCTTTATATTTATATGGTTTATTTTGATGAATAATTCTATCAAAATCTCTACTTTCTTTTATTATATTAATCTTTTTCATTTTATCACCTTATGAAATAAAAACCACTGTAAAAACAGTGGTGCTTGTATTAACGAGATAATACTTTGCGTCCTTTTCTTCTACGACGAGCTACTACGCCTGATTTAATTCTAGCTAAGAATCCCATCTTTTTTGATCTTCTATGATTATTTGGTTGGTAAGTTCTTTTCATATGACACCTCCTAAATACATGTTTTTCCCGACTAGTTCATTATATATACTTTTAATTGTTTTGTCAATAAATTTATATATAAAGTTACTTTTTTTCACAATGTTAATAGTTTTTTTACATTTTTTTGATATTCACAGGGTTTTCAACTTTACTATTTTGTTAATTTTCAAGGGCATACCCTATTTTTCCACACCTGTTGATAATTTTTATCCTAATTGTTGAAAATTTTTCAAAAAATGTGTGGAAAACTGTTAATAAGTGGTTAAAAACTATATTTTTTATACTATTTTATATATTTTTGATTGTGGATAATTTTTTACAAATTTTTACAAATTGTGCAAAAAGTATTTTATTTTTTAACAAAATCTTTTATAATATTTGTATATTGAAAGGTGGGTGTTATATGAATACTGATAATTTAAATAATATATGGGCTGAATTTCTTCATATTGTTGAGAAAAGAATAGATCCGATTATGTATGATGTATGGTTTAAAAACACTCAACTTATTGAACTAAATGATGATACTGCAAAGTTATTAGTACCTGAAGATGTTCATAAAAAACACCTTTCTAAAACTTATAATGATTTAATTGAAGAAATATTTACAGAAGTTACTGGTAGTAATTTTAAAATAGAGTATTTAACTAAAAAAGAATTAGAAGATAATAAGGTTGAAAAAATTGAAAAAGATTCATTTGGCGTTCCTTCTGATGCTATATTTGAAACTAATTTAAAACCTGAATATACATTTGATAACTTTGTAGCTGGTAACGGAAATAACCAAGTTACTAAAGCTATTGCTTTATCTGTAGCGCAGAATCCTGGAGAAATGTATAATCCATTATATATATATGGACCTAGTGGATTAGGTAAAACACATTTAATGCAAGCAATTGGTAATTATATAACAACTCATAGTAATAAGCGAGTATTATATGTTACTAGTGAAAAATTTGTTAATGATTTTATGGAATTATATAAGAAAAAGAATAGTGATACATCTTTTTCTGAAGAGGTAACTGCATTTAAGAAAAAGTATAGAAATTTAGATGTTTTAATAATAGATGATATACAATATCTTGAGACAGTAGGGGTTATTCAACAAGAATTCTTTAATACTTTCCAAGAATTACATCAAAATAATAAACAAATTATACTAGCTAGTGATAGGTCTCCTGATGATTTAAAAAGGATAGAGGAGAGATTAAGAACTAGATTTAGATGGGGAATGTTAGTTACAGTTATTCCACCAGATTTTGATGTTAGAATGGAAATAATTGATATCAAATTAGAAAACTTTAATTTAAATGTTAATTATCCTAAAGATGTTAAAGAATATATAGCTTCTAATTTTGCTTCTGATGTAAGACAATTGGAAATGGCTATTAAAAGAGTATTTATATACGCTACTATAAATAATGGTGCTGAAATTACTTATGATTTAGCTGTACAAGCATTAAAAGATTTCTTACCAGCACATATTATATCTAAGAATAAAATTGATTTATTACAAAAAATTATATGTGAAAAATATAGTATTTCTATTGAAGATATAAAAAGTGATAAAAGAAATAGTGAAATTGCTTATCCTAGACAAATTGCTATGTATATTGCACGTAATTATATAAAAGAGTCTTTACCTAAGATTGGTAGTGAATTTGGTGGTAAAGATCATACTACAGTAATGTATTCAGTAAATAAGATTGAAAAAGAAGTTAAGACTAATTCTTCTCTTCAAGAAGAGATAAATAAGATATTAGAAAAGCTAAATGTTGAAAAACTTTAATTTATAACATTTATTAAACATTTAAAAAATATTAAATTAGTATTTAAAAATAAAGGTAAACTAAGTTTTCCACATTTTCCACACTAATAATAAAAATAATATAATAAAAATAAATAATAGGAGGGTTTTATATGAAATTAAAAATAAAACAAAATATATTAATGAATTATTTAAATTACGCGATTAGAGGAGTATCTAGTAAAAATTTAATACCTATATTAAATTGTATTAAATTTGAATTAAAAGAAGAAGGATTATATTTAACTAGTACAGATAATGAAATATCTATTAAAACTTTAATTAAAGCTAAGGATATTGAAAATATTGATAGTTATGGTGATATGGTAGTATCAGGTAGATTTATATATGATATAGTTAAAAAATTACCAGGTGAAATAATTGATTTAGAGGAAGTTATGGATTCTAAATTATATATAACTACTAAAAATTCATCTTTTTCATTAAATTGTAATGATGTTAGTGATTTTCCTAGTTTAAAATTTGATGAAATAGATAATCCTATAATAATAAATAATAAAATATTAAAAGGTATTATTAGTGAAACTATATTTGCTACTTCTACACAGGAATCTAGACCAGCTTTAACAGGTATTAATATTAAAATTAAAGATAATATTTTAGAATGTACCGCTACTGATTCATTTAGATTAGCAAAGAAAACTGTTTATATTAATAATTCAAATAGTAACGTTGATATTATAATTCCTACTAGAAGTTTAAATGAAATTAATAAAATGATAGATGATAACGATGAAAATATAGAATTACATATATTTGAAAATAAGATATTATTTAAAACTGATAATATTATAATGATGTCTAGTTTAATTAATGGAACTTATCCAGATACATCAAAATTAATTCCTGATGAATTTGAAACAGTATTATATGTTAAATTAAATGATTATTATAACGCTATAGATAGAGCTTCATTATTAACTTATGAAGATGATAAAAATACTATTAAATTAGAATGTAGTAAAGATGAAATGGTTATATCTTCTACATTACAAGAAATAGGTAATGTTAAAGAAAATTTAAATGTTAAAAATAAAAATAATAATAATATTAATATCGCGTTTAGTTCTAAATATATGTTAGACGCAATTAGAACTTTTGATAGTGATGAAATAGAATTATGTTTTAATGGAGACATTAAACCAATAATTATTAAATCAAAAGATTCTAACGATTTAATTCAGTTAATAGTTCCTATAAGAACTTATTAATATATTACAATAGAAAGGGGATAACATGTCCGAAAGTTACGTCATTAATGATGACACAGTCGTAGTAATGGCAGTAAATGATTCATGTTGTAAGATTTATGAAATTGAAAATGATTTTATTGTTAATAAATCATTGCAAGAGGTTTTAGAAGAAAGTTGTAAGTATTATGGTAGTTCTTTAAAAGGAAGGTTAGAAGGAAGTAAATATATATTTAACTGTTCTTATAAACTTCCTATTGTTATTAATCAATATAGTAATAGTATATTTTTTACTACAAGATCTTATAAATCTTTAGATACTTATATTGTATGTTATAATAATATAAAATTCTATGAAAAAAATAGGAGATATACTAATATTTATGTTGAAAATGGTAAGAAAATAGTAATAGAAGAGGGTTATAGATTATTTGAAAATCAATACTCTAGAGCTAATTTATTATATATGAAATTACAAATGATAAAAAATACACCAATTTGTTGATGTATTTTTTATTTTTTCTTAAAAAATGGCAAAATTTGTGATATAATTATATATAGGTATGGGATACCGCATAAATGATAAAATTTAAAAATAGGGCAAATAAATTAGAAAAAAGAGGCATGGTATGTTCATAAAGAGTGTAAAAATTAAAAATTTTAGAAATTATGACAATCAAATTGTAGAATTTAATCCATTTATTAATATAATATATGGAAATAATGCCCAAGGTAAAACTAATTTATTAGAAAGTATTTATTTTTTAGCTTTATCTAAATCACATAGATCATTAAATGATAAGGATTTAATAAAATATGATAAAGATAGTTTTAGAATATATGCAGATTCCATAGTAAATAATTTTTCTAAATCTTTTGAAATAAAAATAGTTAATAATAAAAAAACATATAAAATTGATAATAATTCAGTTAAATCATTAAATGATTATTTATCAAATTTAAAAGTAATAATATTTTTTCCAGAGGATTTAGAATTAGTTAAATCATCTCCTGATGTTAGAAGAAGATATTTAAATATTCAAATTAGTCAATTAAATAAGAATTATTTTAAAGTATTAGGTGAATATAATCGTTTATTAAAAATAAGAAATGATTTGCTTAAAAAAAATTTAAAAGATGGTTATTTTGATAAACAATATTTTGATATAATTACTACTTATTTAATTGATAAAGCTAGTTATTTATATTGTATTAGGAAAAAGTATGTAGATAAATTAAATAATATAATAGGTGACTATTATGAAAAAATATCTACGTATACTAATTTACAAATAAAATATGTAACTAATTTAAAAATAGATAATTATGAATATGAAAATAACAAAAAGATGTTAGAAGATAGATTTAATGAATTATATGATGCTGAATTAAAATCAGGTGTTACTTTGATAGGTCCACAAAAAGATGATATAGAATTTATATTAAATGATAATAATCTTAAAAATTTTGGATCTCAAGGTCAACAAAGAATGGCTGTTTTAGCACTTAAATTATCTGAAATAGAAATATTTACAAAAGAGAGTAATGATACACCAATATTGTTATTGGATGATGTATTTAGTGAATTAGATAATTATAAAAAAAATAATTTATTAGATATTATAATGAATAATAATATTCAAACTATTATTACTACTACAGATATTGATAATATTGATGATAATATATTAAAAAAATCAAATTTAATTAAAGTCGAGAATGGTAAATGTTCAACGAGAGGTGATTAAGATGGAAGAAAAAGTAGAACATTCATATGGAGCTTCTGATATACAAGTATTAGAGGGATTAGAAGCAGTAAGAAAAAGACCTGGTATGTATATAGGTACAACAGATGTTAAGGGTCTACATCATTTAGTATGGGAAATAGTAGATAACTCAATCGATGAAGCTTTAGCAGGTTATTGTAAACATATTGAGATAGTTATTAATAAGGATAATTCAATTACTGTTAAAGATGATGGTAGAGGTATTCCAGTTGATATTCACCCTAAAACTAAGATTTCCACAGTAGAAACTGTTTATACAGTATTGCACGCTGGTGGTAAATTTGGCGGTGGCGGATATAAAGTATCTGGTGGTCTACATGGTGTAGGTGCTTCTGTTGTTAATGCTTTATCTAAATGGGTAGATGTTAAAGTATATAAAAATGGAAAAGTATATTATGTAAGATTTGAAAATGGTGGTCATACTGTAGAACCATTAAAAGTAATTGATTCGTGTGAAGAAAATAGAACAGGTACTACAGTTACTTTTAAACCAGATCCTACTATATTTGATACTGATATATATGATTATGATACATTAAGAACTCGTGTTAGAGAATTAGCGTTCCTAAATAAAGGTTTATCTATTAATTTAAGAGATGATAGAAATGAAGAAGATACTACTGGTGAAACTTTTATGTATGAAGGTGGTATTTCTGAATATGTTAAATATATTAATGAAAATAAAACTCCTTTATATGATGATATTATTCATTTAGAAGGAGAAGAAGATAATATTATTTTAGAAGTGGCTGTTCAATATACAACAGATGAAAATACAAGAATATATTCATTTGTTAATAATATTAACACTCATGATGGTGGTACTCATGAAGAAGGTGTTAGAAGAGCTTTAACTAGAATTATTAATAGTTATGCGAAGAAGGCTAATATCTTGAAAGAAAAGGATGAACCACTTACAGGTGATGATGTTAAGGAAGGTTTAACAATGATAGTATCTTGTAAACATCCAAATCCACAATTTGAAGGACAAACTAAAGGTAGATTAGGTAACTCTGAAGTTAGAAAAATTGCGGATAATGTATTTAGTGAAGGATTTGAAAGATTCTTATTGGAACATCCACAAGAAGCTAGAATTATTATTGAAAAATCTATGTTAGCATCAAGAGCTAGAATTGCTGCTAAAAAAGCAAGAGAAGCAACAAGAAGAAAAAGTGATTTGGATATAGTTAACTTTGCAGGTAAATTAACTGATTGTAAGGAAAAAGATCCAGAAAAAGCAGAAATATTTATCGTCGAGGGTGATTCAGCTGGTGGTTCTGCTAAGTTATGTAGAAATTCATTAACACAAGCAATATTACCATTAAGAGGTAAAATATTAAATGTTGAAAAGGCTAGAATTGATAAAGCATTATCAAATGAAGAAATAAGAACTATTATCACTGCATTTGGTACTGGTATAGGTCAAGAATTTGATTTAAGTAAATTAAGATATCATAAAATCATAATTATGACCGATGCCGATGTTGATGGTTCACATATTAGAGTATTATTATTAACTTTATTCTATAGATTCTTTAGACCAATTGTTGAGGGTGGATTTGTTTATGCAGCTCAACCTCCATTATTTAGGGTACAACATGGTAAAACAAGAAAATATGTCTTAGATGAAAAAGAAAGAGATGAATATTTAGAAAGTTTACCTGAAAATGTTCGTACAAGAGCAGATATTGTTCGTATGAAAGGTCTTGGAGAGATGGACGCGGAAGAATTAAATGAAACAACTATGGATATTGAAAAGAGAACTCTTAAAAAGATAACTGTTGATGATTGTATTGCTGCCGATAAAATGTTTGAATTATTAATGGGTGAAGAAGTAGAACCAAGAAGACAATTTATTGAAGAAAATGCAAAATATGCAGATGTAGACATCTAGGAGGTAGTGTATGGAAGAAAATAATGAAATTAAAGATATAGATATTAAAGATGTATCTATGCATGATAAAATATGCGAAAATAATATAATAGATGAAATTAAAAAATCATTTATAGATTATTCTGTCAGTGTTATTACTTCAAGAGCTATTCCTGATTTAAGAGATGGTTTAAAACCAGTTCAAAGACGTATTTTATGGAGTATGTATGAATCTGGTTTAACTCCTGATAAGCCTCATAGAAAATCTGCTACTACTGTAGGTAATGTTATTGGTACTTACCATCCACATGGTGATACATCAGTATACGAAGCTATGGTAAGAATGGCTCAAGACTTTAGTTATCGTCATACATTAGTAGATGGACATGGTAACTTTGGTAATATTGAAGGTGATGGCGCTGCTGCTATGCGTTATACTGAATCAAGATTATCAAAAATATCATTAGAATTATTACGTGATATTAAAAAAGATACTGTTGATAAGATGGATAACTTTGATCAAACAACTCAAGAGCCAGTTGTATTACCATCTAGATTTCCAAATGTATTAGTAAATGGTACTATGGGTATCGCAGTTGGTATGGCTACAAATATTCCACCACATAATTTAGGTGAAGTAATTGATGGTTGTATTGCTTATATTGATAATCCAGATATTGATACTTTAGGATTAATGCAATATATTAAAGGACCAGATTTCCCAACAGGTGGTACTATTTTAGGTAATTCAGGTATTAGAAAGGCATATGAAACTGGTAGAGGAACTATTACAATTCGTAGTAAAGCTATGATTGAAGAAAATGGTAATCATCATAATATAGTTATTACTGAAGTTCCATATGGTGTTAATACATTTGATTTAAAACAAAGAGTTGCTGAACTTGTCCACAATAAAACTATTGAGGGAATTACAGATTATCATACTGATATTAAAAATGGCGTTAAGATTACTATTACTCTTAAAAAAGACGCTAATGCTCAAGTAGTATTAAATAATTTATATAAACATACTAATTTCCAAGTATCTTATGGTATTATCTTCTTAATGCTAGATAATGGTACTCCAAGAACATTACCATTGAAAGATATTATTAGTAAATATGTAGATTATCAAAAGGAAGTAATTATTAGACGTACTAGATATGATTTGAAACAAGATGAAGATCGTGTTCATATCTTAGAAGGTTTAAAAATTGCTCAAGATAATATTGATGAAGTTGTTAAGATTATTAGAGGCGCTGAAAGCGATGAAATTGCTAAAGCTAATTTAATGAGTAGATTTGGTTTAACTGATATTCAAGCTAATGCTATTCTAGAATTAAAGTTAAGAAGATTAACTGGATTAGAAAGAGATAAGATTGAAGCAGAGTTAGCTGAATTGATGAAAGAAATTGAAGAATTAAAATCAATTTTAGCTAGTGAACAAAAAGTATTAGATATTATTAAGAAAGAAATGTTAGAAATTAAAGATAAATACGCTGATGAAAGAAGAACAGACATAGATATGACTGCAATTGATTATATCGAAGATGAATCTTTAATTCCTGTTGAAGATATTGTAATCACTTTGACAAATAAAGGGTATGTAAAACGTATGAATAGTGAAAACTATAAAGCCCAAAATCGTGGTGGTGTAGGTATCAAAGGTATGACAACTAATGAGGAAGATTACGTTGAAAACATTGTATCAATGACTACTCATGATGATATATTATTCTTTACAAATAAGGGTAGGGTTTATAGAATGAGAGGATATGAAGTTCCACTTTATAGTAGACAATCAAAAGGTCTACCAATTATAAACTTATTGCCATTAGATAGTGAAGAATTGGTTAAGGTTATGTTAAAGATTACACCATCAGAAGTAGAAAATAATAATAATCTTGTATTTTGTACACAAAGTGGTTTAGTAAAGAAAACTGCACTTTCTGAATTTGAAAGTATTAGATCTAATGGTAAGATAGCTATTACATTAAAAGATGATGACGAATTGATCTCAGTTAAGAAGACAACAGGTAATAATGAGATAGTTATAGCTTCATCAAATGGTCGTATGGTTAGATTTATTGAATCAGAAATTAGAAATATGGGACGTACTGCATCAGGTGTTAAGGGTATTGATGTTGGTGATGGTAAAGTTGTTGCATGTGAAGTATGCGATGGTGATAAGAAAGTATTAGTTGTTACTGAAAATGGTTATGGTAAGAAAACTCTTATTAGTGAGTATAGAATGACTCATAGAGGTAGTAAGGGTGTTAAAGCTCTAAATATGACTGAGAAGACGGGAAATATTATGAGTGTTAAGATTATTGAAGAGAATCAAGATTTAATGATCGTAACTGATAATGGTATTATTATTAGATTACCATTAGAGCAAGTTTCAAATACTGGTAGAGTTGCCCAAGGTGTTAAATTGATTAATTTAAAGGATGGTCAACATGTTAGTACTGTAGCTGTTATGGAACATTATGAATCTGAAAAAGAGAGTGATGAATCCACAGTAGATTCAGGAGAAACCGTTGTAAATACTGATGAAACAAATATTCCACAAGATAATTTAAATAATGAAAGTAATGAGTAATCATTACTTTTTTATTTAATCTTATATAAGTTTTCCACATAAAAACTATTTCTCAGGCAATGTTCCACGAGCAACATTGTTCGGAAAATAAGTTAATGTTCCACGAGCAACATAGTTAAAAAATGTATCAATGTTCCACGAGCAACATTATTTTGAGAATAGGCTAATGTTCCACGTGGAACATAGTTAGAAATATATCAATGTTCCACGAGCAACATTGCTCCGGAAATTAGTTAATGTTCCACGAGCAACATTGAATTTATTATATACTTGCAATTTATAGAGTTTTATTATATATTAAATATGCACAACATTTATATTGGAACCAGGTCAGAATCGGAAGGTAGCAGCCTTAACAATCAATGAATGTGTGTGCTTTTTTATTGAGGTGATAATATGGATAAATATATGGATCAAGCCATTAAATTATCTAGAAAAGCTTTGAAATATGGGGATATTCCAGTAGCTGCTATTATAGTTGAGAACGATAGAGTAATCGCTAAGGCATATAATATTAAATATAAAACTAATGATTTAACAGCGCATGCAGAAATTGTAGCTATTAGAAAGGCTTGTAAAAAAAAGAAAACTACATATTTAAATGATTGTATAATGTATGTTACTTTAGAACCGTGCATGATGTGTTCTTCTGCAATCATTCAGTCTCATATTAAAGAAGTAATATATTGTTTAGATAGTCCAAAATATGGTTTTTTACACAGTATAAGTAACAAAAATGGTATTAAATGTACTAAATTATATAATAAAGATTATGAAACACTATTAAAATCATTCTTTATAAACAAAAGATAGCAATGTTCCACGAGCAACATTGTTTGGAGAATAGACTAATGTTCCACGTGGAACATAGTTAGAAATATATCATGTTCCACGAGCAACATAGCAGGAAACGTACAATGTTCCACGAGCAACATTGTTTAGAAAATAGATTGATGTTCCACGAGCAACATAGTTAAAAATATATCAATGTTCCACGAGCAACATTGTTTTTTTTGCTTATAAAATATGGTATAATTAGTAGTGAGGGTGATAATATGTATCAGGCTTTATATAGAAAATATAGACCACAAGATTTTGCACATGTAATAGGGCAAGATGTTATAGTAACTACATTAAAAAATGCTGTTATCCACAATAAAATTAGTCATGCATATTTATTCACTGGACCAAGAGGTACAGGAAAGACTAGTGTAGCTAAAATATTTGCTAAAACTATTAACTGCGAAAATCCTCATGATGGAATACCATGTGATGATTGTGTATCTTGTACACTAATTAACAATAAACAGTCTACTGATGTAATTGAAATAGATGCTGCTTCTAATAATGGAGTAGAAGAGATTCGTAATATTAAAAGTAAGATTGCTTTAGTTCCTAATAATTCTAAATATAAGGTATATATAATAGATGAAGTTCATATGCTTAGTACTGGTGCTTTTAATGCTCTATTAAAAACGCTTGAAGAACCGCCAGAGCATGCTATATTTATACTTGCAACTACTGAACCTCATAAGTTACCGACTACTATATTATCAAGATGTCAAAGATATGACTTTAAACGTATATCTGATGATAAAATAGTGTCTAGATTAAAGACTATATGTGAAGAAGAAAAGATACAAATAGATGACAATGCACTTTACGAAATAGCTAGAATATCCGATGGTGGTATGCGTGATTCTATTAGTATATTAGATCAAGCTACTGCGTATTCAACTGATACAATAAAAGTGGAAGATATCCACACAATAAATGGTACTATCACACAAATGGAGTTAAGTAATTTTGTTAAGTCTATTCTTGAACGAAGAATTGATACTACATTAGATTTACTAGATACTTACAATTCTAATGGTAAAAGTATATATAAAATTATAGATGAAATAATATTTTTCCTTAGAAATTTAATTATTGTTAAGATTACTCCACAGTATTTCAATAAAATGTCTATTGATACTACACCATATGAAAACATTTTGGATGAAATTGACAACAATGACATTTACTTATTGATTGACAGCTTGAATAATCTTAAGGTGTCAATGAAGGATAGTAGTAATATTAAAACTTTATTTGAACTAGAATTAATAAAATTTTTGGGAAATACTACCAATAAGGATATTTCCCAGGAAATAAGAAAAGAAGAAAAGTTAAAAAGTGAGGTAAAAACTGAGATTAAGCATGAACCAAAGATGGAAGAAACTAAAATTAAGGAATCAACAAAAGTAGTTTTGGATACTTTGGTAGATGATGATTTTAAGACTATTAGAGTTGACAATGCATTGGCAAAAGTTGATAAAAATATTATAAAAGATTTAAAAACTAAGATTGTTGGTGTTAAAGAATACAAATTAGATAGTAAAATTGGTAAATATGCGGCTATTTTATTAGATGGTGCGATTAAGGCTGCTAGTGATGAATATATAGTATTCGCATATGATAGCGTGTCTGATTCTGATTTTTTTAATACTAATATAGATAATATTGAAAAATTAGTTAAAAAGATTCTAGGTAAAGCTTATAAAGTTATTTCATTATCTATTGATGATTGGAATAAGATAAGGGATGATTTTAATTATAAGAGAAGAACATTTGAATATAAGGAAGAAATTATTAAGAAAAAAGAATCCACAGTAAATGTTCCAGAGATTGAAACAATGTTTGATAACATAGAATATGTAGAGGAGGAAATATAATGAATATACAAGCTATGATGCAACAAGCTCAAAAAATACAAAAGGATATGATGAAGGCTAAGGCTGAAATCGACGCGAAAACATATGAAGGTAAGTCTTCATTTGTTACTGTTAATGTTAAAGGATCAAAAGAAATTGAATCTGTAATTATTGATAAGGAATCTTTAGATAAAGATGATATTGAAATGTTACAAGATTTAATTGTTGTTGCTACCAATGATGCGATGAAACAAATCGATAAAGAAACTGAAAGTAAATTGGGTAAATATACTCAAGGAATGCCGGGCTTATTCTAATGAATTATCCTACAACGATTAATAATCTTATCGAGTGTTTTAAAAAGTATCCAGGTGTTGGTGGTAAGACAGCTGAGAGGATGGCTTTGGCAACATTAGGATTATCTGATGAAGTTACTGATATATTTGCTGATGCAATTAAAAATGTGAAAGCAAATACTAAGAGATGTAAGAAATGTAATGCGTTCTGTGAGAATGAATTATGTGATGTTTGTTCTGATGATTCTAGGGATAAAAGTATTTTATGTGTTGTTGAAGATCCTAAGAATGTTATTTTATTTGAAAAAGTTGGTGTATTTAAAGGATTATATCATGTACTAAATGGTTTAATATCACCATTAGATGGTGTAACTCCAGAAGATATTAATATTGAAGAATTATTGAAAAGAATTAAAAATGAAAATATTAAGGAAGTTATAATTGCGGTTAAACCAAGTATTGAAGGTGAGACTACATCAAGATATATTTCCAAATTATTGGAAAATGAAGATGTTGCTGTTTCGACTATCGCACATGGTATTCCTTTAGGAAGTGAAATGGAATATATGGATTCTTTAACTTTGGAAATTGCAATTCAAGATAGAAAAAGAATATCTAATAATAAGGGAAATTAATCATATAATTAATTGGTGATAATATGAAAAAACTTCTTAAATTAATTAAGAAAGTTGTATTCGCATTTATGCTTTTATATAGTTTTAATTTACTTTATGGTACTTTTAAAATTAATGTCCCAATTAACTTATATACTGTGTTATTCACATCAATTTTAGGGTTTCCTGGATTGTGTGCAATAATATTTATATCAAAAATACTCTTTTAGGAAGGAAGATGTACATGCTTGGTGAATATAAAGATGAACAACCTGTTTTATATGATGTACTTTCTAATGAAATATCATCAAATAAGATTAGTCATGCATATTTGTTTAATATTTCATCAAGTGTCAATGCATTTCCTTTTATTTATGGATTTATAAAGAGTATATTATGTCCAAAACATAAATTATCAAATGATGGTTGTACTGAATGTAACATATGTAAGGCTATTGATGATGGTAATTATCCTGATATATCAATTATTGAACCTGATGGTCAATTTATAAAAAAAGAGCAATTGGTTAATTTGCAAAAGGATTTTACTACAACTTCACTTTATAATAGTAAGAAAATATATATAATTAAATATGCAGAAAATTTAAATGCATCATCAGCTAATTCTATCTTAAAGTTTTTAGAGGAACCTGAAAAGGATATAATTGCTATTTTATTAACTAAAAATGTTAATAGTGTATTGCCTACTATTTTATCAAGATGCCAAGTATTAAATTTTTTAGTTCAAGGTGAAGTATCTAATATAAAGGAATATATTAAAAATCTTTATGTTGAAGTATGTGGTGAAGAAATAGATGATACTAAAGTAGATGTTTTGATTGATAATTTTATTAATTATATTACTTATTATGAAAAACATGGTATAGATGTTATTACACATAATTCTAGTATGTGGTTTGAAAATTTTCCTGATAAAAAATTAAATAATATTGGTTATAATCTATTGTTATGTTATTATAAAGATGTAATCAATTATAAATTGAATCGAAGTATTGAATTATATGCAGATTATATTGATTTAATAAAGGAATCTGCTTCTAATAATTCTATGGACAAGTTATATAAAAAGGTCTATTATATTATTGAAGCGAGTGACAGGAATAAATTAAATGTTAATCTCGCGCTTAATTTAGATAATCTCTTAATTAGAATGGAGGATCTATAATGATTGAAGTAGTTGGTATTAGCTTTAAAGATGGTGGTAAAGTATATTATTTTTCCCCAGGAAAATATAAATTAAAGCAAGGTATTACTGTTATAGTTGAGACTGAACAAGGTACTCAATTTGGTAAGGTAATGGAACCAAATAAGGAAATAAGTTCTAATAAATTACATAGTGAATTAAGAAGTGTAGTTAGAATTGCAACTAAAAATGATTTTCATAAACATTTAAAGAATATTGAAGAAGCTAATGAGGCTTTAGCTAAATGTCGTGAGTTAGTTGAAGAATATAACTTAAATATGCAAGTGATTGAGGCTACATATACTTTTGATAGGGAACAATTAGTATTTAGATTTGTTTCTGATAATAGAATTGATTTTAGAAATTTAGTTAAAGATTTAGCTTCAATTTATAAAACAAGGATTGAATTAAGACAAGTTGGTGTTAGAGATCGCGCTAAAGAGATTAGTGGATGTGGCATTTGCGGACAAAAATTGTGTTGTTCTAGATTTTTAACTGATATGGATTCTGTATCTATAAATATGGCTAAAAATCAAAATATATCATTAAATCCTACTAAAATTAATGGTGCGTGTGGTAGACTTTTGTGTTGTTTAAAATATGAAGATGAAACTTACTCTATATATAAATGTTGTTTACCTGCAATGAATTCACGTGTGAAGACTAAAGATGGTGAAGGAAAAGTAGTAAGTGTTAATATTTTAAGAAGAACATATAAGGTGGATATTCCTGATGTAGGTATAGTAGAGGTTAGTAAAGATGAAAATGACTAATTATTTGTTAGGTTACAGGGATATGTATATAGTGCAGGATCCTTCAATGTTTAAGTTTTCATTGGATTCTATCTTATTACCTAATTTCGTAACTATTAATCAAACAGCTAAAAATATCTTGGATATAGGTACTGGTAATGCACCTATTCCTTTGATTTTATCTAGAAAAACTAAGGCACATATTATTGGTGTTGAGGTTCAAAAGGAAGTATATGATATGGCTCTAGAGTCAGTTAATATTAATAAATTAGGTGATCAAATAGATATTGTTAATGCGGATATAAAGGATTATTATAAGAAATTAGATACTAAATTTGATGTTATTACATGTAATCCACCATATTTTAAGGTAAATGAAAATAGTAATAAGAATGATTCAGAGTATAAAACTATAGCTAGACATGAGGTTTTATTAAACTTAGAAGATATCATGAAAATAAGTAGAAGTTTATTAAAAACGAATGGTTTTTTAAGTATTGTACATAGACCTGAAAGATTAGTGGATATAATTACTTTGATGAAGCAGAATAATATTGAACCTAAGAAAGTACAATTTGTTTATCCTAAAAAAGGTGAAGACGCAAATATATTATTAATAGAGGGTTCGTTAAATGGTAAACCTGGTATCAAGGTTTTAGAGCCATTATATGTATATGATGAAGATGGAAATTATACTGAAGAAATAGAAAAATATTTTGTAGATGAATAGAGGTGATATGATGAAACTTATAGTTGGACTAGGAAATCCAGGAAAAGAATATGAAAATACAAGACATAATATTGGTTATATTACTTTATTAAAATGTAGTAAGGAATATGGTTTTGATTTTAATAAGAGTAAGTTTACTGGTAGTTATGGTGAAACTACTATAAATGGTGAAAAGTATTTATTCTTGTTACCTGAAAAATATATGAACTTATCAGGAGAAGTAGTAAGGGATTATGTTAATTATTTTAAAATTGAAGTTGATGATATTTTAATTATCAGTGATGATTTAGATATGGAAACGGGTAAGGTGAAGTTAAAACCTAATGGTAGTTCTGGAGGACATAATGGTCTTAAGAATATTGAGTTACATCTAGGTACTTCAAATTATAAACGTTTAAAAATTGGTATCGCGAATAATAAGTATATGGATACTAAAGATTATGTATTAGGTAGATTTAGTAAAGAAGAAATGGAATTAATTGATAAAGCAACTGATAAAGCTGTAGAAGCAATTAAAGATTTTTCTTTATTATCATATGATAGATTAATGAGTAAATACAATTCGAATTAGGTGATATTATGGAAAAGTATTTAGATTTATTAAATTTTAATTATGATACTAAATATATCAGTGGCCTTAATAATGAGTTAAAGTCACTTTTTTTGCTTGGTTTAAATAAGAAAAAAGATAAATCTATATTATTAGTAACTAGTACTTTATATGAAGCTAATACTTTATATAAAAGTTTAAGAAAGCACTATAAAAATACTTTGTTATTTCCTATGGATGATTTTTTAACTAGTGTCGCAATTGCGCAGTCACCAGAATTAAAGGTTAATAGATTAGAAACATTAAATGAATTACTTAATACTAAAAATAGTATTGTAGTTACTAATTTAATGGGTTATTTAAGATTTTTACCTTTAAAATCTAATTATGAGAATAGTTTTATTAATTTAAAAAAGGGTATGACTTATGGTATAGATAGTTTAGCTAATAAATTATATGATATTGGTTATAGAAGAGAGACTATTACTAATACGACTGGTGATATGTCTATTCGTGGTTATGTAATTGATATATTTCCTATTGGTTCTAATAATCCAATTAGAATTGAGTTTTGGGGAGCCGAAATTGATTCTATAAGGGTATT
>JAEEGK010015033.1_pt1 | contig 17226 bp, 19 predicted proteins | sample 8958771 | NCBI WGS metagenome assembly JAEEGK01 (sample SAMN16246547, study PRJNA631951) | gut metagenome | biome: gut microbiome; feature: rumen; material: SC-attached | host: Bos | place: Iran: Karaj | collected 2018-10
TTAGTAAGAATAGTATTTGTCATTTGTGCTTTAGCATTCATTGCATCTGCTCTTACTCTGGCAAATTCGTCCATTGTATAATCAAGACCCATAACAGCAAGAGATTCAAACTCTCTATCTGTTTCTTTACCACCTTTATCTTCTTGAAGTAGCAAACCTGTTTTCATATCACGTTTATCTATATTCATAGCAGTATTGTTCTTTTTAGTTAACATCTGCTTCATTCTCTTTATATGAATATAGATTACTAACGCTTCTTTACTTTCAACAGGAACACCATCTTTGTTCTTATACATGTATGGAAGTTTAACTTTCTCAAGAAGAGGGACATCAAGCAATTTAAATGTATCAACTATATCACTAAGTTTAGGTTCAATCTTAAATGCTTCTACATGAAACCTAAACGGTAATCTACGTTCACAGAACTGTTTAAATTCATCATCGCTCATATTGGCAAACAGTTTTTTATAATAGTCTGAATTTACAGTACCATGCTCTGCTTTATCTAGAACGCTATAGATTAAAGCTTCAGCTTGTTCACGTTGTTTATTCATTTTACTGGATTACCTCCATAATAATCATCTGTAAGATTAGGGAAATGCTTTTTATCGTAGGTCAATGTATATAGACCTATAATTCTAAACTGATCTAAACATATATCTGCACCTACACTAGCAACTAAGAACTCTGTGCCTTTAGGTATAATTGGATCTTTAACTCCTTTAGTTTCATTCTTTAAATCTAAGAATTGGAATATCATATACTTGGGTATAGTAAGAGTAACACAGTTACTAGATTCATATGATAATGAATTAATAGAGTTTACAAATCCAGTTGTTTTTGGAGCTCTATTATTTACTTTGATTTCAGTACCATTATTATTTATAGTAGGCATAAGTACTGGGATAAAGAATTTAGCATCAATATTCTTAATCTCATTGTAAGCTAGTTTATATTCTGCATCTATCATATCACTACTATAGTTATCATAATAGGTATTTTCAAGCTCTTTTTCCTCTAATCTAATATCATCACCACTACCAACTAGTTCATATTTAAAAACTAATCTTCTTAAATTATAGAAGAAACCTCTTTTAAGTTTCTTCTTATTATTTAATATTGGAAGCTTTATATCTTCCATCAATACAGCTCTCTCTATATAAGGGAAAGTTGTAGAAATATTATCAAAGTATGCCATTTTTTACACCTCTTTTGACATTAGATTAATTAATATAATGTGAAAGATAACCATTTTAACCAAAAGGAGTATTTTGTTATGAGATTCGATCCTATTACAGGCAAGTCAATATTTGATACTAAAGGGGAATTGTATTATCATTTATTATTAGAAATGGGATTTGGTATAGATAAGTTTCAGCATATATATGATCAAACAACAGGCGATACATTAATATGGAAAGATAAGTATATTAAATATGCTGTAAATGATCAACCTATATATGCAGGCAAGGATGAAGTTATACTTAGCCTTGATGAGAATTTCCAGTTATTCATGAATGTATATGCTCATTTCTTAGATAATATTGCAAATGATGAAGATTGTGATATAAGAGTAGTTGCACACTATACTGATTTTGATGAAAATACAAATACAAGTAGACTTAACGTCAAGTATGAATCTAAGTCTGGAAATTATCCCAATGTAATATTAACGACAACTAGCTACTCAGATCCTTGGTTATGCTATGTAGAATCTATATTCTTATTAAATGGAAATGCTGGATTTGATTTTCATAACTTTGACCAGGAAAGAGAAAGAAAATAAGTAATACTAAAGCCCAATATAACTTGGGCTTTATTTTTTGAGGAATTTGTCCAATGGTTATTACTTTAAATGAGCAACAACAAAGAGTTCATGATGAAGCTATAGATTGGTTTAATAACTCATCTGAACAAGTTTTCCAAATAACTGGCGCTGCAGGAACAGGAAAATCTGTACTTATGGGAAAGATATTAAATTCATTGAACCTAAAATCTACATCTGTAATGGCAATGACATTTACAGGTGCAGCTTCATTGGTTATGAGAAGAAATGGATTTCCAGATGCTTGTACTATACATTCAGGATTATATCATATAGTAGAGTATAAACCTGCTATTAATGAGATTACTAAAGATGATATAGATAGTACAACTGGATTGATAAAATCAAGGAAAATATTTACTAAGAAACCATTTATAGATCCAGAAATAAAGCTAATGTTTATAGATGAAGCCTATATGGTTCCTGCGCGAATGAAAAAAGATATATTATCTTTTGGAGTTAAAATTATAGTATCAGGAGACTCTAATCAGTTAGGGCCGCCGGGAGATGAGCCAGCATTCTTAGTATCTGGAAAGATTCACAGACTTACTCAGCTTATGAGACAAGCAGAAACAGATCCTATTATATATTTGGCTAATAGAGTATTACAGAATAAACCTATTCATAATGGTGTATATGGTAATAATGTATTAGTTATAGATGATACTGATATAATACCTCAGATGTATGGTATAGCTGATGTTATAATTTGTGGAACTAATAGAACAAGAGATCTATTTAATTCTGAAATTAGAAGACTGGCAGGATTCTCATCATCTATATTGCCAAGGGTCGGTGAAAGAATTATATGTAGACATAATAACTGGGATATAGTTAGCGATGAGCATATTACTTTGGTTAATGGGTTAGCTGGCGTTGTAATAAATCAAAGGGAATCTATAGATGATAGAGGCAAAACATTTACGGTTGATTTCTTACCAGATAAATGTAATATATGGTTTGACAATATTAAAGTAAACTATGAATATTTTACATCAACTGCTCAAAGAAGAAAAGAAATAAAAGATCTAAACTCTAAATATGTTAAAGGAGAACTCTTTGAATATGCTTATGCATTAACTTGTCATTTATCACAAGGTCAAGAATACAATAATGTATTTTATTATGAAGAATATTTGAGACCTCAGATGCAAGCTCAAGCTAATTATACTGCTATAACACGAGCAAAGAATACACTTATCTATGTAAGACAAAAGCCTAAGTACTTCTAATTAATAATAAAAATATAATCGTAAACTATTTTTTAGTAATATAATATATATAGGAGAGTGAATGAGATGATACATACAAATTTCACACTGAAAGATCTAACTGATATCAGTACCAAAATCGACATCTGTAATTTTGCAGATGAATATAAAATTAGTGCTTATACAAATGCATTGGAGGGAGAAGCAAATGGCTACATTCGGATCGATTCTTGCGAAGCTCAAACCTTGGGTAAATCTTGTCTATTTTGTATTCGTAGCGGTATGCAATTATGTTGCGAACAATTAGATTATGATGAGCAGCTGAGAATTCCTGATTCTATTTTAGCTCATATAAGAGAATCCTTATCAGTAGAAATTGAAGTATTCGGTCAAAAGAGATCTGTATGGAGAACAACCATAGAAAAGATGAATGCTTTGCATGCTAATGATAAGACTAATAATTATATTATTATCCCTGTTGACTTACCAGTTCCTGAATTTAAATACTATGAGAAACCAAAAAAGGAAACTTTCATAAGTAAGATTAAAAGTGTATTTAGAAAAGAAAAGGACAAGGAAGCAAGTAAATAGTAGATTAATTATTTAGTAGGAGTTGGAAGCAAATGAAGAAGAGTCCGTTAGTATTCCATTCAGAACAATTAGAAAAGCGAAAGCCATTACAACCATTTGATAGAAATATCAATGGTAGAAACAAATTTGCCATTACCGCTACAACTGGTAATGGTAAATATGTTCGTAGTGGTTATTTGTTTTATAATCTGAATGGAGTAGAAATTTATGCACCTCTAAACAGTGTATTAATGATAAATACAGATGATAAAACTGTGTTTATTAATGCTGACAAGAATTTGTCAGGTTCTATTAGTCCGTCCGATCCCGAACTAATAGAATATATCATTCTTTATACAGATATTGGCTATGAATCTGAAGATGAACCTTTTAGATGGGTAAAGGTCAGAGGAAGAGCAAACGCATATAATAATATTAAAGATAATGCATCAATGATCAATATTGATCAATCATTTATTTTAGCGGATTCAGTTCCGCCAAAAGACGCATTATCTATAAGAGAGTTTTGCGAATACTTAAAGAATGCAGAAGTATTGGATGACGATGACGATTTTGATATCAGTGATTATGCAGGAACTGATTATATCTAATCTATAAAATATAAAGGAGCTTATAATAATCAATGGCTGCACCAACAAAAAATAGTAATAATTATTTTAAACAAAATATTGATAAGTTTGGAGATACATTCGTTTCATTAATTCCACCTGATCAGATACAAAATCAGGCTAAACGAATTGTCAAAGAACTTGTCAAGGGAGATATTGAATTAGAGAAGTATGGTCAATATTTTTTGGATTTAAAGTTCTTAGATAACCTAATCATCGGTGTTTCTGATGAACTTAATACTGATACTTTATACAGCAATGCAGTTTCGCTTTATAAAATGTATTATCCTGACACTCCAAATATTACAGTTAGAGAGAATCATTTACAGGTATTGTGTTATATCTACGGTATTGTGTTATCAAGATTACAAGCTGTAAGAACTACACAAAATGTTGGTTGTCTTTCTGACATATCTGCACTATTATATAATTACAGAAGTCATCTTAAGTAATTATGTGTTTATAATAGGAGGATATTGATATGACAGAAGCACAAGTTCAGAAATTCTTGTCTGCAGTACAAACGGCAGAATTAGAAAACTTTTCATTCGTTGATGATATTACATGTTATTATAACAACTCTAGTAATGGAGTAGTTGTATATGATGAAGCTGATAAAGCCATTATATCTATTCAGGGAAGAGTAGGAGGATCTGCCTCTGTATCTAATCCTTTGAAAGTACAAATGGCTGACATAGTAGATATTCATAGAGCAGAAGTACAAGGTACATATGAGATTATTAAGAAATTCATAGATGCTTATGGATTATCTCTTACCGATGATCAGCTGAAAGTATTAATTACTATTGATCGTAATAACACCATAGTAAGACCTGTTACTGGTGACTACACAGTAACTTATCATAAACTCTCAAAAGAAGAGTATGAAGCTCTTAGTGATGAACAGAAGAAGGAATATGATGAGAAGGTAGCGGCAGATCAGGCAAGGTTAGTTGATCTTCCTAAGGGGAGAGCAGCAATGATTGTAGATGATAGATATCCTATGTTAAATAGAAAAGATTACATAGGACAGTAGAATAAGATGTATTGATTTGCATTTGGCTAATGCACAAAAGAATCAATAATTCTACAAATAGTATATAGCTAAATATAAATGAAGTTATATACTATAATTATGAATATCATGTGTTCATCTTCATATGATATCAATAGATCTATTAATATCATTATATCTTTAAGAGGAGGACGTTCAAAATGTTTGAACAGTACAACAATTTTCAGCAGCAGCCTTTTGGCATGGGAATGAACAACGGAATGGGAATGCAGCAGAATCCTGCTAACTACAGAATTCCCAGCACACTTACACCTGAGCAGATTAAGATGCTTCAGAACCAGGGATCTACATTTAGTCTTGGTTTGACAGAAGAAGAGATGCTTAGAGCTGTATGTAACCACAGACAGGCAGATGGATTATCAGATGCACTTGTATATGATCCTGTAACTGGTATTGCAAAGTGCCAGATTTGTGGTTATGAGTTCAGACCTATTGATCCTTCCGTAGATTACAACACGATCAAGGAAGATGTCAAGAGAGTTGAAGATATTCTTCAGACAACAAAGCTTATGTATGTTGATCTTCCTGCTGAAGCAGCAAAAGATTATTATCCTATCATTGGATTGCTTGAGAAGCTTCCTCAGCTTGTTGAGTATGCAGCTAAGAACATGGCTAAGCATGATAATTACAATTACATGTATTCAGATCGTAACATGGGTGCAGCTGCAATGTACCAGAATCTGTCCAATATGTTCAGCAATATGAGCATGAATTATCAGGCAGCTCCTCAGCAGCAGCCTTATGGATTCTATGGTCAGCAGCCGGCTGGATTCCCTCAGGGAGCATATCAGCAGCCTCAGATGAATCCTTTCGGATATCAGGGAACACCTGCTCCTACATATGCACCGGGAACACCCAATAACTTTGCATATACTCCTGGACAGGCAGTAGCTCCTCAGCCTACAGTTCCCCAGGCAGCACCTGCTCCTACTGTAGCACCTGCAGCTGATGCAAAAGTAACTCAGGCTGTTACTGTTTAATAAATAATGATAATATAAAGATGATAATGATATTCTGATAATTGTAGAATAATGTCTATTCCAATTATCAGATCAATATAATCACTTATGTATGAAGTTATTGTCTTAGAGGTCTCTGATCTCTAAGACAATCTTCTGCATAAGTGATTATAATATTGGTAAAATCATACAGTCAATCATTTTTTATTAAAAAATTACATTATATAAGTACGAAATTTGGAATTTATAGAACATACTATTAGTTAAATTTGATAATAATTTAATATTTAGGTATAAATGCACTAAATGCACCATGATATATAATTATATGCATTATAACTTTATATTAATTGATTTTATATAGATTAATATTACTGGAGGATGTTATTTATGAGTCAAAAAATTCAAACTCATGAATTGTCAGAAGAACAAAAAAGATCTATTGATAACTATGGAGACAGTATTAAAACTCTAGAGGATTTTGTAACTGCTGTCAGAACGAGGCCTGGAATGTATATTGGAGCTAGAGGAACAAGAGGCTTCAAAACAATGATACGAGAGATTCTCGACAATGCAGTAGATACAATTATAGATGCAAATTCTCCTGGAAACTGGTGCAGCTTATCTTATAATCAAATGACCAAAGAAGTTACTGTTGTTGACAATGGTAGAGGATTGCCTCAAAATGAGATTATAAGAATATTAACTACACAACATACATCAAAGAACTTTACTCCACAACCATACAATTACCCTTCTGGATTAAATGGTGTTGGTGCAAAGATTGTAAATGCATTAAGCAAAGTATTTGTGGCAGAATCATATAAATATGATGGAACTGCAGTTAGAGTAGAATTTAATAAAGGATATCCTACAACAGATAAACCTGTTTCGATACCTAATAAAGATAAAAAGCAAGGTACAGTAATCTATTTTATACCTGATGAAGAAATTATGGGTGAAATGGATTTACATTGGGATATGTTATATAGCTTTGTAAAGCAAAAAATATCTCTTGCTCCATTGGGAACACCTTGCGACTTTTCTGCTATTGATCTGCAAGGTGTAGAGCATAAAGAAAGGATAGTTAATAAAGATGGTATAATTACAGATATCATCACAAAAGTCAAAGCTCCAATAATCAAACCTATATTATGTCATAGAGATGATGGGTATCATAAATTAGATATTGCATTCTGTTTTGATGGAGATGAGAATAGTTTAGAATTTGATGAAAATCTTAATATTACAGCATTTTCAAATATGTGTCCTACAGCAAAAGGAACTCATATCAAAGGATCATTAGCTGGTATTTGCAGATGGTTTTGTAAGTATATGAATACAATATATCTTCTTAACCAAAAATCAAAAGAAAAGCTTCAGATTATACCAAATGATATTAAAAATGGTTTATATATTATGATATCTGCAGCTCATCTTACACCAGACTTTACAGGTCAGGCAAAAGAAGAATTATCAAATCCAGATATGGAACAATTTTGCTTAGATACTGTAATGCAGGGATTGGATGAATGGAGTAAATCTAACCCACAAGATTTAGCAAAGATAGCTAAATTCTTTAAAGAAATGGGTGATATAAGAGTAAAGCAATCTAAAGAGAAAGAAAAGATTGTTCAGAAATATTCTACATCATCTGTATTATCCGGAATGCCTCGTAAATTAAAACGTTGTACTGGTAAAAAAGGAGTAGAATTATATATTGTCGAAGGAGATTCTGCTCTTGGATCAGTAGTAAAGGCAAGAAATGATACATATCAGATGATCTATCCTATACGAGGAAAAATTATAAATGCATTTAATTGTACAAAGGCTAAATTCTTTAGTAATGAAGAAGTACAAGCTATTACAAAGATTGTATTGGGTACAGAATATAGAAAGAATTTTGATGTATCTGAATGTAAAGTAGATAAAGTAATATTCTTAGCTGATGGAGACGTTGATGGTGGTCATATTTGCTCATTACTTGAAAGAATGTTTATAATGTATTTTCCTCAGATGATACAAGCTGGAATGGTTTACAAAGCAACTCCTCCATTGTTTTCTATTAAGAGTAATGGAAAAGATAAATTCTTTATTGATAATATTGACATGATTAGATATAATCAGAAAGCTTTTTCTCAGAAATATCAAATTATGAATGATAAGAAGCAGCCATTATCTAGTAAAGAATTGACATCTTTATTATATAAGAATGCAGATTATTTATATTTCCTTGGAGCATTATCATCGACATTTCCAGTAGAAGAACCTATACTTGAAGATATTTTGACATGCTATGTTGAATGCGGTAATAAAGTTAATGCATCTAAATTACAGAAACTTTTAAAGTCAAAATATAGATTCATTAATGTTAGTACAGAGGCTGGAACTGTAATTGTAAATGGTACACTTACAAAATCAAATTTTGCTCCTTTACAAGATAAATTCTTTAATGATTGTAAAAGTCTTATAGATATCATTCAATCTAATAGTTGTCTCCACTATTATATTGATAATAATCTTGTATCTATTGGAGAAATATTAAGATTGTATGAAAAGAACCAACCTAGTAGTGTCCATAGATATAAAGGTCTTGGCGAAACAAGTGTAAGTATTCTTAAACAATCTGTAATGGATTCTGCAGCAGATAGAATACTCATTCAGTATACAATGGATGATATTAAAGAAACTATGGAAGTTATCAGAGAATATGAATCTGATAAAAAGAAGATTTTGGCATTAGTAAATAATGTTACTCGTGATGATCTTGTAGAATAAGAGGAGATATTATGAATGCTACACCTATAGAAACAGTATTAGATATCTATAATCCAAATATATTATGGGCAGATCTTGGTCCACACTTTAAAGGTTATCAGATATCTAATACTGGTATCATTAGGTCTATGAAATTTTATAAGAAGCATCCTTATGGTATTCTTATAAATCCTACGTCTAATGGTACAGTAAAACTTAGTAATTCAGTAAATCAATCTGAACAAGTTAGTGTATCAGATTTATTAAATATAGTAAAGACTAATGGATATAATATAGCTACTTATAATACATATTGTAGATCTAGAAATCCACTTATAACTAGTCGATCTGATATAATGATGAAAAAGATTACATCTAAAGATTCATTAAAGCAACCTAGTGGATTTCATTTTAAAACCATAAACTAATAATAGTTTAAAGGACGGAAAGATAATGGCTGAAACAATTATACAAAAAAATGCTATTGAATTATATGAGAAAGATATGTCTTTATATTCTATTATTGTAAATAGAAGAAGAGCTTTACCTTCTATATCAGATGGCTTGAAAGTTGTTCAAAGACGTATTGTTTTCCAAGCATATAAGAATGGTTTATATGGAAGAAAAGATGATAAATCTGGAGCACTTGTAGGTGATATAATGGGTAAGTTGCATCCTCATGGTGATACATCTATATATGGTGCAATTATTACATTGGGCACTTGGTTTACAACGAAATATCCAGTTATATCAGACTGTGGTACAGGATATGGAGCAGCAGATGGATCGGGTGCATCAGCAATGCGATATACACATGCAAAATTATCAGATTTTGGATATGAATGTATAGCTGAAGATTTATCATTATCAGAAAATGTAGTAAATAAGATAGATACATATAAGAGAGACGGTTCTAAAGAACCAGAGTATCTTCCTGCAAAAGTTCCATTGTTACTTATAAATGGATCATCAGGAATTGCAGTTGGAACAATCATTAATGTTCCAAGTCATAATTTAGGTGAAGTTATAGATGTAACAAGAAAATTACTCAAAGATCCAAATGCAAAGTTCTGTCTTATTCCAGATTTTTGTCAGGCATGTGAACTATTAGATACAGATTGGCAAGCAATAAATAATACTGGATCTGGTAGTTTTAAAGCAAGAGGAAAGATAGATATAGAGCAAAACAAAAATGGTGAATATGTATTACATATTAGATCATTGCCTCCACAGGTATTTGGAGATTCTGTTTATGAGAAGATACTTGACCTTGTAGATGATAAGAAACTACCAATGGTAAAAGATGTATATAGTACATTAGCCAAGAATCAGTTAAGTACACCTGATGTAATTATACACCTTAAACCAGGTTCTGATCCTGAATATGTAAAACAGATTATATATGCTCAGACTCCTGTTAGTCAAACGGTATCTGTTAACTTTGAAGCTGTTACTGCCGATGGTCTTAATACAAAGAGATTTAGTTATAGAGAATATCTTTTAAACTTTATAGATTTTAGAATGAATGTAAAGTTTAGATTATATTGCAATAGACTTCAGCAAGTAATGACAAGACATCATCAAATAGATGCATTCATTAAAGTACTTGAATCAAATCAGCTTGATACAATTATTTCAATGATAAGAAAGCAAAAGTCTACAGATGAAACTCCTATAATTGAATATATAATCAAGAACTGTGGCACAACAGATATTCAAGCAAAGTTCATTATTAATACAAATCTTGGAAAGCTTACAATAGCTCATCTTAACAACTATAGAGAAGAAAGAAAGAATCTGGATAAGTTGATTGCTCAGTATAAAGCAATGGTTACTGATGATGGTTCTTTAATTGCTCAAGAGATAGATCAGGAGTTATTAGAGATAAAGAAGAAGTATGATACTCCTAGATTATGCAATATTATATCATCTGCTCAAGCTAACAATATACCAACAGGAACATTTAAGATCGTTATTACAGAGAATAACTTTATAAGAAAAATTCCAGACAATGATAAGATAACAGTAGTAAAGAAAGATAATCCCAAACTTATATTAAGGATAGATAATACAGAAAACTTATTGATCTTTGACAACAAAGGAAGAGTATTTATACTTCCAGTTCATAAAGTTCAGATATGCGATAAGACATCTGTAGGCCAGGATATAAGATTCTTGCTTAAGAATTGTACAGCTGATATAATTAGTATATTTAACGAGAATATATTTAAAGCTGTATCTAAGTCTGGTAATAAACATTATCTTACAGTATTAACAAGAAACAATCTTATCAAGAAAATGGATATAGAAGACTTCTTAAATATACCTGCAGGAAATGCTGGATTCTTGTATTCTAAAGTGTCTCCTGATGATGAAGTAGTTAGTCTAGGCTTAATAGCACATGGGTTAGATATTGTAGTTGCTTCTAATCATAAAGTATTACGCTTTAATATGAAAGAGATAGGAGTAGTAAAGCGTAATGCATTTGGTGTAACTGCTATGAAGACTGATGATCATATAACAGGAATGAGTATATTATATCCTGATAGTTCAGATATAGTAGTTGTTACCAAGAATGGTAAAATGAATAGATTTGCAGCTACTATGATGAGTCCTCATAAGAGAGCTACATGTGGCCAGAACTGTATAAAGCTTGATAATACTGATGAGATATTTAGTATTTTAGCAGTAGGATCTAATGATAATATTAAGATAACTACTATAGATGGAATAGAAACTATACCTGTAAATATGATAAAGATTAAATCTCCTGTAGCACCTGGACAGAGATATATACAGAGCAAATCTCAAGTATTAAAGGCAGAAATAATTAGATAATATAAATATGTCTAGTAGATATATGCTATCTACTAGACATATAATTTTTATTAGATATTAAAACTATAGGAGATTTAAATGAATAAGATAGTTAGTATTATAAGAGATGGTATTCCAAAACAAATAAGGCCACATCAGATATGTTATCAAGAAATACAAGCTATATTTAAATCAATAGATAGAAAATATTGGTATGATATTATAGTACCTTTATTGTGGGATATACAACCAAAAGAAGATGGAGTACTTATATTAGATAATGAAAAAGACATATATCCTATTAAGGATGATGATAATATAGATACACTGTGGTTTAATATAGAAGATCTTAAAAAGAGTACTTTTGATATAGAACCAGGAGAAATATATACTCATAAAGATTTTGGCGGTATATTTGTAGCAGACGATTATGTAGCATTGGATAAAAGATATAGACATCCATTTCCTACAATGGTTGCATATGATAGAGCAATGTTTGGATCTGTTGTATTTGGTTTTGGTATATTAGATGATGGTCATAGTTTTGGATGTGAGTGTGGAAATATAAATTTAAACCCAAATCAATCTTTTTATAATAAATATACTAAAATTGATTTTAAGCCTAAAGAAGGAACCATTATATATTATATACAGAAGTTATATAAAGGCGAAATAACTCTAAATGGAAATACAGATGACTATAAAGGTAGTCTGTATGAATTTATCGATCATAATAAAAATAATGTATATGATGTTAGTAATAAGCATATATATGAATCTTTCTTTAAAGAGTATAATTAAAATATAAAAAGTAAGAGGTATATTTATATGGTTAATTATGTTAAGAAAATGGAATTAAGAGAAGTAGAAGTTACCGATCATACTGAAATAATATGTGATTGTTGCGGAAAACTTATATATCCAGTAATAGATGAAGAGCAGATTAATATAAAGGAAGATGATGAAAATATTATTATATCATTTAAAGATGGTAAAATTCATACTAAGCTTCCTTATAAAAATGAAAGAGTTAAATATTATCATGTAAGAACTGGGCATCATGATTGGGGAAATGATTCTATTGAATCTCTTACATATTTAGATTTTTGCTCATTAGAATGCGTACATAAGCAATTAGATAAATTTTATAAAGAAGATGAACCAGATTCTTATACCGCATATTTTGAAATAGAAGCAGAATCGACACCTGAAAATTAAAGGAGAAAAACAATGATGACACCAGAAGATTTTAAATTAGTTTTATCTTATTCAAAGATTTGTCAAATTCAAAGGATAATAATGGAAGCAGATAATCATATTATGAATAACCAACATCAATCACCTATTCCTATAAAAGCACAAGCATATGATTATATTAAAAATATAGCATTTGGTGATGAAGAAGGAATAGCTAATATGAATTTTGCTAAAATTAATTAAAAGAAAATATAAAGGAGAAAAATAACATGGAAAAGAATAATAAAAAGGTTGTAAGAAGCAAAAAGACTACAAAGCGACATCGTATTACACTTGAAAGATATGTTAAATATTTAAATGATGTTCAGAGACTTGAAGTAGATGAAGAAGCATTGGTTAAAATTATTATAGCATATCATAAATTTTGCGAAGAATTAACTCGCAAATACGAATTCGATGTAGATCCAAAAATTATTGTATTAAGACTATTTTCAGACTATGGTAATTTGAAAAATGGTAGATTACCATTGGATGATATTAGTATACCTAAGAAATATGATTACTTGATAAAAGAACTCATGGGAGATGATACTGACAAAAATGAATAAGAAAGAAGCATTCTATTTATTAGCTATAAAAGATATATTAGAGATATTTGCTGAGCAAGAATTAGGATGTACATATGATTTAAATATACCTGTCATAGTCCAATATATGAATTCCGATACATTTATGGTAAAATGTATAGAAGCAACTACAAAAGAAGAAATATATCAGATAATGACAGATGAGATATTAAATGGATATCCAGTATGGGATTTATTGATAATGCCAGAGTGGACAAAGAATATGCTAGAGAGAAGTTTTAATATAAGGATTGAGAAAGAAGAAGAAAAACGTAAGAAGAAATATAAATGTTTGACCTGTAAATATTTAGATACAACTACTTTTGCAGGTTGTGACATATATAAATGTATGCATGATACTATGACTAAATCTCGTAATAAAAGATGCTATGAGCTTAAAAGGGATGAAGAGTTTAAGCTTAAAACAAGATGTAAGAATTATGAAAAGACTGAAAGCAAAGCATGATTGCTTTGCTTTTTTATAAGATAACTAACAATACTTTAATATTATGGATAAGGAGAGAGTATCTTATGAGTCTTATACAGAAATTTACTGCTGCTATGGATAAGTCTAAAGTAAAAGGTGCAGCATCAGAAGCTCCTTTTGATGTAGCTTATAGTACAGGATTTATATCATTAGATATGCTTAATGGACAAAGAATATTTGTCAATAATGATGAACTTGATCTTCATTTCTCTTATATTTCTGGTGGACTTTTGGATGGTTCTACCAATGCATTTATTGCAAGATCTGGTGTAGGTAAATCTACTATAGTATTACAGATTGGTTCTGCTATTGTATTGCCTTTTATAAAAGCTGGTTATGATAGTAACTTATTTATCGATGATATTGAGAAATCTCTTAACCAAGCTAGAAGAGAATTCTTACTTGGTATGACACAGCAGGAAATTGAAGAACATGTAAAGATAAGAACAGAAGGAATTACAACTGAAAATGTGTTCGAAAGAATATCTGCTATAGCTAATGAAAAGATTAGTAATAAGAAAGAATATACTTATGATACAGGTAAGTATGATCCTTTCGGAAAGAGAATATATAAGTTAGTTCCTACTGTTTATATTATAGATAGTTTGGCAATGCTTATGCCTGAAGATGTATTGGATAAAGAGGATCTTGGAACCAATGCTACTGGTATGAGTACAGCTAAAGTAAATACAATGTTGTTTAAGAAGATTACACAGCTTTGTACAGAAGCTAACATAATTCTTATAAACATCAACCATATTCTTCCTAAGCCTCAGTTAGGATTTATACCTGAACAATCTGATGTAGATGGACTGAAGCCTGATGAAAGAATGGCAGGAGCTAGAACTACTGTTTATATTAGTAATAATATCATCAGACTTGACGATGGATCTACATTAAAGGATGATAAGGATTATGGAATTAATGGTAAGGTAGTAAAAGCTACATTAATAAAGTCGAGAACAAATGCTACTAGAAGATCTGTTCCTTTAATCTTCGATAAGACTGCAGGAAGATATGATAATGAATTATCATTATTGCACCTACTAAAAGAAGAAGGAAAGTTAACAGGTATAGGTACAAATGTAAAACTTGAATCTTGTCCAGATGTAAAGTTCTCATTAAAGAACTTCAGATCTGTATTACAAGAATCAGAAGAATTACAGCAAGCATTTGCTTCTGAAGCATTCAATACATTATTACCTTATGTAAGTAATACCAAAGTAGTAGCTGCAGACAGTAACTCGCTGTCAACTAAGATGAAGAATCTTTTTGATGCTATGGGAAGCAACTTACCATCAGCTGCATAATATAGTACATGATATATTAAAAGGTATGAGGGATATTGATTTCCTCATACCTTTTGGTGCATCTATACATAAAATATTAATTTAAGATATTATTTAGTTATATACTATATATTTAGCATATAGATATAGTATGAGGAGAAAAGATGTTTACTAAAGATATTTATATTATAGATAGTTTGGCTATACTTATGCCTGAAGATGTATTGGATAAAGAAGAAGCAGCTGATAGTGTATATGTTCCATTTAGTTTGTTATTTAAATATATAACTAGAAGATATGGAAGTGTATATAATTCTCCATACCATAATATTGTAATACCTGATCTTAAAAATGATAATTATTATTTATTGTTGGATCATGAGGAAGATAATAGAACTGTCAAAGATTGCAAAAACTATATAATTGAATATAAGAGATGTAAAATTGCCATTAGAGATTCATTGCCAGCAGTAGATGAAGAGACTATAAAGCATTCATTTCATAAAGGATCTATCAAGGTTAACGATATCAGTATAGATATTTATATAAATAGTAGCAATAAGATATTCAATGATAACCCAGCATAAGAGGACTATATTATGAGTAATTCGGACAGATTTGAAATCAAAGGAACTGTTAAAGAAGCATTAAAGGGTGGACAGTTTAAAGTATTATTAGAAAATGGTGCTGAATGTATCGGTACATTATGTGGAAAGATAAGGATGAATCAGATAAAGATAATTCCTGGAGATACAGTTACTGTAGATATTTCTCCATATGATATTACTAAATGCAGAATAATATATAGAGAAAGAAATACTAATATACAACAATAAGTAATCTAAGGAGTTTATTATGGGATTAAACTTTAAGGAAAAGATTGCAGAAGTTTCTAAATCTATTACTTCATTGGAGCAACTTGGAGGAAAGAATCTACTTCAACCTTTTAGCCAGACTAACAGTGGATCTAGAAAGATAATGCACTCTATTCATAGAGATCATATATTTCCTCTTCTTGATGGAGAGAAAGCAGTTATTGAAACTGGATATGAGATTAGATTTGGTGATTACTCATCATCTATTTCAAGAGCAGATGCAGACTACAGAGTAGTTGCTAAGATATCTAAATATAGTTTTGCACCTAACCATCATTACTGGTTGATATTAGAGAATCTTAATGAACACAAGTTAGATATACAAGAAAGAATTTCTTATGAGCATATAACAGAATCTTATGGATTCTTATATAATAACCAGTATGTAGATAATCTTAATGTAGGAGATATAATTCCTAAATCTACTATAGTTAGAAAGTCATTAGCATTTGATGAGTATAATAATAGAACAGATGGAAGAAACTTTAATGTTATTTATATGAGTCTTGATGATAATATGGAAGACTCATTAATCTTCTCTAAAGAAGCTGCAAAGAAGTTGGTAAGTCCTCTTATAAATCCAGTAGAAATCATGATCAATGATAATGATATTCCTATTAATTTATATGGAGATGGAAAAACTTATAAAGCATTTCCTGATATAGGAGAAGAAGTTAAGAATGCAAACTTAATTGCTTTAAGAAAAGAAAAGAAAGAAGAAGCATTCTATACACAATCTGTAGATAATCTTAGAAATGTAATAATGTCTGATGATATTAAACAGGTTCATGGTAGAGTGATAGATGTAGATATATATTGTAATAAACCTGAGACATTAGAGAATCATTATTGCCAGCAATTCAAATTATATTATGATGAATTGCAAAGATGTTCAAGAGAAGCTGTTCA
>JAEEGK010015034.1_pt1 | contig 17226 bp, 8 predicted proteins | sample 8958771 | NCBI WGS metagenome assembly JAEEGK01 (sample SAMN16246547, study PRJNA631951) | gut metagenome | biome: gut microbiome; feature: rumen; material: SC-attached | host: Bos | place: Iran: Karaj | collected 2018-10
CCCATTTTTTTTTTTAATAAATCTATTTTAATCTATTAATCTTTTTGAATTTTAATAGAAAATAAATATTGTTCTAAAAAAAATTAAGAATTTAATATAAAAAGAATATTAGACAAAAATTTAATTTGTATAATATAAATAAAATTATAAATTTAAAAAAAAATTATCTTTTATTATATTTAATTTTTATTTAATAATAGAATTTTTCTAATAAAAAAATATAATAATCAATTTTCCTTTTAATAAATCATTCATATATTCATATTTTATCTTTTTATAAAAAAATATAATTATAATTCTTTATAATTTTTATTAAAAAAAAATTTTAAAAAAAAAATGGGTTGTATGGGTAAAAAAGCAGTAATAAAAAATAAAGCAGAAATTCAACTTCTTGAAAAAACACGTTATGTTTTCGTAGTAGGTGGTCCAGGAAGTGGAAAAAGAACACAATGTAAAAGAATAGCAGAAGAATTTGGTTTTAGATTATTAACAATTCCAGAAATAATACATTATGTAATTAAATTAAGAGTAATTCAAGGATGGGATTTAATAAATAAAGAATATGTTGAAGAAAAAAAAGAAATTGAATCACTAAAATTAGTTACTTTTATTCAATTAGTTGTTAAAAAATTAGATGAAGATAAAGTTTTATTAGAAGGTTTTCCAAGAAATAAAAATGATGTTCAAGAATGGTTTAGACAAACTAATGATAATTTGGTTGAATTATATACTGTTTTATATTTTGATCTTCCTGTTGAACAAATGAAAATTAGACAATTAGCTACTCAAGAAGATCATGTTACTGAGGAAGAAGCTAAAAAAAGAATTGCTCAATTTCAAAGAGAAACTAAACCTACTTTTATTGATTTTGAAGTTTTAGATAAGTTTATTAGAGTTGATGCTATGTTACCTGTTGAAGATGTTTTTAAAGCTATTAAAGAAGAGTTTATTTTGAAAAAATTTTATCGTTAATTTTAACTTTTTTTTTATTTTTAATTTGTAATCAAAATAATCATTATTTTTATAATTATGAACTTTAATAATGATTTAGGAATTAAAAATATAAATTTTAATAATATTTATTTTTAAAAGATATTATTATTATTTTCTTAAGTGGAAAAATAAAAAAATAAAATAAATTTTAAATTATATTATATTATATTTTTTTAAGAAAAAATAAAAAAAAATAATTAATCATTTTCTCCTGTTGTATTTATTGTAAATTTAACTTTCATTTCAACATTTTCTTCACCACTTAATTTTATTTTTTTTGAAACAGTTAAATTCTTTTCTTTATTATTTAAATTAACAATACCTTCACAAATAATAGAATCATCATCATTTTTTTTAAATTGAATAATAATTTGAATATTTTTTTCTTTTGAAGAACTATAAGCAGTTGCTCTTAAAGTAAATGGCAATTTATTAATAATATCTTTTATATTATTTTCATCTTTTGATGAATAAATTTCATTTTCTTCTTCATTTACTTTAGAATTAATACATAAATACATATTATCATTTTCAACTTTTGATATAGAATTAATTTCAATATCAAATTCTTTAACAAGTGTAATTTCATCATTTGAAATTGATTTACTATTATTTTCTTCAATATTATCATCTTTTGTAGTTTTATTTTTTTTTGAAACTTGTGATTCATTCATACTTTCTTCTTTTATTGTATTATTTGAAGTTTCTGGTTTTTTTCTTTTTCCATTTTTTTCATAATTTGAACTCTTAAATCCAAATGGAATAAATTTTGCCATTATTTTAATATAACCAATAGGATTATGTTTCTTATTTAATAATTGAGATTTTTCATCTATAATATATTGATCATAATTTTGTTTATTTAAACAATTAATCCAATTAATTGAACTTTCACCTATTTTATTATTTGAATTTTTTTCTAAACTTATTTTAATAACCGAACCCATATCTTTTAATGTTCTATCTTTTAATAAAACACAAGTTGACCAATTAAATGTTATATCATTTAAATCATCTGTTATTATTTCTTTACTTCTTGCTGTTTGATCAAATCCATCAATTGATAATTTTAAATTAAATACATATGGACTTTTTATATTTTTTGGTAAGGTTAAATTTTCAACATTTAATACTTGAATTTTTAATTCTCCGTTAAATTTTTCATTTGGATCTATTTTTGTTTGTTTTATTGATGAATCTTTTTTTTTCTTATTTTTTATACTTTCTTGTTTTGATTTTAATAATTCTTCATTTTCACCTTCTTCTTCTTCATTAATATTACTATTATTATTTTTATAAGTTTTTGTTTTATTTGAAGATGATGAAGATTTTTTTAAAGTTGAATTTACTAATTTTTCATTTATATTACTTACTTCTAATATTGATGAGGTTGTATTTTTTGATTTTATTTTAGATTGTTCTGAATCTTCTACTTCATTTGATTCAATTAATTCATTTGATTCTTTTTTATTTACTATTTCTTCTTTTTCATTTTCTTCTTCTTCAACATTTCCTATATTTTTATTTTCATTTTCTTCATTATATGAATAATTATCTTCTATTTGATTATTATTATCTTCTATATTATTATTTTCTTCAACTTCTTCATTGTCGAATTCATTATAAATTTCTTCTTCATCTTCTTTTTTTTTTTTTGTTAGAGTATTAGTTTTATTTAATGATTTTTCATTATTTATATTTTGATAATTTTGTTTATGATTGTTATTTGTTTTTTCATTATCTTGTTTATAAATATCAGATTTATAAATGTCCGATTTATTTGTTAAGTCTTTATTATTATTATTATTACTATTACTATTACTGTTACTATTATTATTATTACTAAATGTATGATAATTTTCATTTTGTTTAGTTTTATCTGTTTCATTAAAATTTTGATTTATCATAATTGTATTTTTAAATTGATTTTGTTGTTTTCCATATTTATCATCAATAAAATCAATTATTTTTTTTCTTTCCTCAATTTTATTTTTAAAAGATTCAATATCAATTGTATTATTCATAGTATTAGATAAATTTTTTATTGATGAATTCATTAACATTGAGTCAGTACTTGACCAATAATTAAATAAATTATAAACATCTTCTTCTCTAATAAAATAATTATTAATAAATATTGGTGCAGCAACTTCATAAGTTATAATATTTCCTTGTGCTTTATTATTTAAATCATTACATAAATCATCAATATTTTTTCCAACATCAATAATTTTATTTGCAATATTAAATAAACATTTATTTAATAAACAAACTTTACTTTCTTCTCTATTATAAATTAAATTAACTATTTTATTAATTGATAATTTCATATTTTTATCAAAACCAACTAATTTAATAACAGTATCTCTATATTCAAAAGGTAAATTTAAATAATTTAAAACTTCTAAAAATTCATTTTTTAAAATATGCATATCATTATCTTTATCAAATTTAATTAAAATATCAAATAATCCTTCATCTCTTTCTGCTAATTGACAAAAAGTTAAAATATGCATTTCTTCATAAAAATTTAAATTTTGATTAGATAAAAATGTTCTATAAGAAGGAGAATTACTTCTAAATCTTGATGTTTGAACATTATTAACTTTTACATTTTTCATTTGTTCAATTTTATTATTCATATCTTGTAATTGAGAATTTAAATTATTTATTATTGTTTCTTTTTGATATTGTTCTTTTTCTTCTAATTTTGAAGTTAATTCCTCATATTTTTTAATATTATCTAATAATATATTTTTTTGGTTTATTAAATTTTCTTCTTGATTTTGTAACATTTCATTTTCATTTTTTACTTTTTCAATTTCTAATTTTACTTTTATAACATCTGCTCTTTCTTTATTTTTCTTTTCTTCTTCTATTTTTTTATTTAAATCATTAATTTGATTCTTTAAATCCAAAATTTCTTTTCTTTGTTCATTTAAAATATTCATATCATCCATATCTTCATCATAATAATTATAATTAACATCAGTACCAACATTATTATCATTAACATTAGTACCAACATTATTATCATTAACATTAGTACCAACATTATTATTAACATTTGTATTAATTTCATTTGTATTAGTATTATTTTGATTATTTTGATTATATGATTGAGTAAAATTTTGAATAGAACTAAATCCAATATTATTATTACTTGATATAACATTATTAGTACTTTGAATTTGAAGACTTCCTCTTTTAGGTTTATTAAAAAATAAATGCATATTTTTTTCTCCATCTTTACTTTTAGGTAAAGGATTAACAAAAGGTATCATAATATTATAAATAGCTAAAGCACTTTCATGAGGAGTATATTTTTCAAAAAATTTATATAATTCACTAATATTATTAACTTTTTCCAACCAACTTCCACTATATAATTCAGGTTTAACTAAATGTTCTTGAGTTTTAATTCCATAATCTTGAATATTTTTCAAAAAAGAAATTAATTTATTTCTATTCATATTATACATTAAATCATCATTATAATCTAAATTAACTTCATTATTCCCATTATAATTATTTTTTCTACCATTTCTAAAACTATTACCATTACTTCTATTATGAATATCCCCATTTTCAATTTTACCTTTTAATTTCTTTTGATTAATTTCACTTTTATATTCTCCATTACTAAATTTAATAATTAATTCTCTAATTCTTTCATTACAAGCTAAATCCAAACTATTTTTATTATCTCTATTACAAATTAATAAAGGATCAGCACCACTTTTCATTAAAATTGGTATAATTTTCCCTTTTCCATTTTCAGCAGCAAAATGTAAAGGAGTCATATTTTCTTCATCTAAACAATTAACATCACTTCCATTATCAAGTAACATTTTTGCCATTTCAACTTGAAAACTATTTGAATTAAATACTACATAATGTAAAGGAGTTCTTCCATAAGTATCTTTAGAAAATATTAAACTTTTTTCCTTTTCTATAATTAATTTTACTAAAAGTGAAGAATCACTACAAACTGCAAAATGTAAACTTGTTCTTCCTATTGAATCCTTTGCAAAAATTTCACTTCCATAATTTAATAACTCTTCTGCTGCTTTTAATCTACCAAATTGACAACTTATTAAAAAAGGAGTTCTTAAATATTTATCACGTGAAAAAATACTAAATCCTTTTGTTATTAAAAATTTTATCATTTTTACATTTCCTCTTTTTGCTGAAATATGAAGTAAACTTTTTTTATTATCATCTACTGTGTTTATTATTTCTTGCATATATTGAGCATTTTCTCTAAAAATTTCATTTAATTTTTGTTCATTATCTTTTTCACATATATTTATTATTTCTTTAAATTTTGAATGCATTGGAATATTTTTTTTATTTTGATTTAAACTCCATTGAATATTAAATTTTGCTTTTCTGAGTCGTTCTAATGCTTTTTTTTTGTGTTCTTTTGGCCATTCTGTTCCAGTTTGAGATTTATATGATCTTTCAAATGATGGACTTATTATTGTTATTGCTAATTCTTCTATATTTAATGATTCAAATCCAGATTTTAAGTATTTTTCTATTATTTTGTTTTCTACATGTTTTTGGTCTTTTAAATAAGAAGATTTCATTTTTTTATTTTTATTTTTTTATTTTTTATTATTAAATTTAGTGTTTATTAAAATTTATATTATTGTTTATTAGTTTAAAAAAAATAAAATCTTTATAACTTATAAATAACTAATTATACCCATTATTTAAATTGATTGTTTTATTTTTTTTGATTCATAATTTTTATATCAAAAAATCAAAAAAAAAATATAAATATTATATAATAAATACTATAATTATCCATTTAAATTCGTTGTTATTTTTGAAAAAATTTCTTCTTTCATTTTTTTTAACTCTTCTCTAACATCATTTTTAGGATTTTTTGCAATTTTATTTAAAATAGGAATTAATTCTCTTAAAGCATTATCATCTTTATCATCACCATAATAATTCCTAATAAAAATACCATTTTCTTTTTGTAATTCATAATTTTGGGGCATATTATCTAAAATAATAACTTTAGATAAATCTCTTCCAAGTTTACTTAAATCTTTAATATAAATATCATCTTTAATAATAGCATGATTTCTATATAATCTTTTATCAAAAAATATTTTTTTCTTATCAATTAAATCAAGAATAGGATCAGCATATTCTTTTGTTCCAGCTGTAAATATTATTAATTCATATTTTTTACTCATTTCAATTAAAAATTGTTGAAGATAAGGACGAGTCTTTAATATTCCTCTTCCATTTTCATCTCTTCTAAAACTTATTAATGTTTCATCTAAATCTAAAACTAATGTAAATACTTTTTTTCTGTCTTTTTTATTTGAGAGGTATGGTATTTTTTCTTTTATAGGAATATTTTTACTTTTATTATGATTTATTTGATTAATTTGATTTATTTGAGATGAGAGAATTATTGAATTTGAAAATGATTTATTATGATTTGATGATGAATTTAATATTTTGGAATAATGGAAATTTTCAATTTTTTTATATGCATTTTCATTTATTTTTTTTTTGAAATATTCATTTAATGTATTTATTGATGTTTCTTGTGATTTATTTAAATAATAAGTATATACATTTATATTCATTGTTTGACTATTTGAAAAAATTGTTAAAATATTTTTTATCATTATCATAATGTTTTTATTACCTATTTTAAGTAAATTTATATTTTCATCTTTATTAATTTTTCTTGTAATTTTAGATAAAACAATATTTTTTAATTTAGTAACCCAAAGATTTCTTTTTACCTCATTAATAGTATATAAAACATAATCACATATAATTAAATAATTTTGATGAATCCAATAAATTAAATTTTGTAATTTATTAATATCATTTTTACTAATATTTCCTTCACCTAAAGCTTCATAAATTATAATAATAGATAAAAATTCCAATAAACAACTTTCATGAGAAATAACTTTTTCATGATGTTCATTAAAAAAATATTCAAAATTTCCTTTAAATGGAGTATAATTATAAAAAGTCCACCAATCAACAATAAATCTTCTAACATCTTTAATATTTTTAAAGCTTTCAACAATTTTGTAAAGTTTATCTTCTAAAACAATTAAATCTTCTAATCTAATAAGAGTAACATTTGACATATTATTAAAACTATTATTTAAATTACTATAACTATTATTAAGACTTTTATTTAATCCTTTATTATTTTCATTATTTTTATAAAAAAAAGAATTATTTCTGATAATATTTCCATCAGTTGAAATTAAATTTTTATCTTTTGATTCAGATTTTGGAATATGAGGACAACTTGAAAATAAACCTGGAATATTTTTTCTTAAATCTCTATATGAAGTTCTATTTAATTCATTTTCTGCAGTTTGAATTCTACTTAAATAAATTGTTCTAAAACTTGTATTTGAATTATTATTATTATTAGTATTATTAGTAGAATTATTATTATTACTGTTATTATTATTATTATTTACAATTCTGGAATTTATTAATTTATTCCTATAAATATTTTCATTCTCATTTAAATTATGTCTTGAATTATCTAAATCTATACTCTCTGAATCTTCTTCAGAGTCATTAAATAAAGAAGAATTTCTTGATGTGTCTTTTTTTTTTGGTAATTTTTTTTTTAATAAATTAACATTAATTTTATAAAAATTAACGGAATTTTCTTTATTATTATTATCTGAAGATATTGTAAATGTATTATCTGTATTTGCATCTGTTTTTATAGAATTAGAATGATTTTCATTATCAATTGAATTTTTTGATGAAAATTCTTTTTTTTGATTAGTTGTTTTCTGAATCATATTTTTTAAACGAGCATTTGCTAATTTTGTCTTTTCTTTACTTAAAGATATATTATTGTAAATAAGTTCTGTACCCAATTTTTTATTCACTTTTATTGGAGTTGTATCATTATTCTTTGAAAATAATTTTGTTTTTGAAACATTTTTTGCTAAATCAATAAATTTGTTCCTATCTATTATTGGTTTGATTTTTGTTGACATTATTTTTTTTTAAATTAAATATTTATTTTATTTAAGTATTTTTCAAAAAAAAATTATTAAGTTTAATAATATAATTTTTAATCCAGAGATTTTAAATTCAAAATTTAAATATTTTTTACATCTTATTTATAAAATTTAAATTAAAGGAAAATTATTTTTATTTTCAATATAAATATTTTACAAAATTAAATAAATCACCAAAATAAATAAATATATATAGTAATAAATAAACATAATAAATTTAATATTATTTTAATAAAAATGTGCAACCACAACTTCAAAAAAGGAATAAAAGAAAATGTATCATATTGTACAATATGTGGAACCTTATCATATAAAGGAATACCTTCACTTTCAGTTCCTTCATTAACTAAAACAACAATTTCAATTGATCCACTTTTATTAAAATATAAACCATTTCAATTTCAATTTGATTATTCAAATAATTATATTAAATATTACTTAACTTTAAGAAGAAAAAGTATTAATTTCATTAAAATGCAAGCTAATTTTTTTTCAATTCCTGATATTCTTGTTCATAAAGCAATGAGATATTTAGATTATATTTATTTGAATAATACAGTTTCATTTGATTTGATTTCAAATATTTGTATTGTTTGTTTATTATTTGCAATTCAATTTAATGATTGTTGTTCAAAAAGTTCTGGAATTGATTTTCAAGGATTTAGAAATAATCTTCAAAATATTCCAAATTTAAGAGAACTTGAAAATTATTGTTTAAAATGTATAGATTATAATTTAGGATTATATACATCTTTAGATTATATTAATCTATTTTTTTCTCTTGGTATTATTTTTCCTTATAAAAATATTCCTAATATTGATATTTCTTTTTTATTTTTTAATTGTATTAGTGCTTTAGAAATTATTATTGAAAATAATAATTGTCTTTGTTATTCTAGTTATACAATTGCTTTATCAACTATAAAAATAACATTAGAAAATTTTGATTGTTTTGATTGTGAAATTTTTAAGAAAATATATGGAATTAATTTTAATAAAGAAAGATATATTCAGTGTGAAAATAGTTTAAAATATATTTTAGTCAATTTTTATCATAATCCAATTAAAACTCAATATTATTCAAATCAAAATTTAAATAATCTTTTAAATATCAGTTCTCCAAGTAATTCCAGAGATTCAACTCTTGATAATTCATTTAATGGAAATGATATTTCTGGAATAATTTAAAGAAAAAAAATGATTTTTGTATATTATGTCTTCAAACAATTGTAAATTGATATCAAATCCATTTAACCAAAAAATATGTAAAATATTATTTAATATTAATGTAGATATAATTACAAAAGTTATTTTTAAGTAGAATTAATATGAATCTAAATTAATGTATATAAGATATGAAAATATGGAATTATTTTAAATAAAAGAGTAAATAGGTTATAGGATTTATTTTATAGTATATATATTGTATAATTTGAATTAAATATTTAATTTTCTTTAAATCATTAAATAAATAATTTATAAAAAATTAAAATTGATTTTAAAACTAAAAAATAGAATTAAAAAAATGAAATGTGGAAATGATTCATGTAAAAAAATTATAAATAATCAATCAGAAATAATAAATTGTAATGAATGTAATAATAAATTTTGTTCACAAAATTGTCTAACAATACACAATTCAAAATTTCATAGTTTCAAATTAAAAAATAAAGATAATAATTCAGAATCAAATGTATTAAATTCTTCTCAAAACAATCCATTTAATCCATTATTACAATCAGCTGCTCCTTCCCTTTCTCCATTATCAAAAAATATATTTATAAAAAAAGGTAAAATTATAGAAAACTTTATTGATGATCCACTTTATTCTTTAAATAATTTTCAATTTGTAAGAAATCCAAAAAATAATAAAATAGTAGGATGTGGTTTTGGTTCTTATGGTCAAGTTCTTCTGGCAAAAAATATAAAAAATAACTTACTTTATGCAATAAAACATATTAAAAAAGAAAAAGTATTACAAGCAAAAGAAAAAATTGATATTATATATAGAGAAATAGAAATACAAAGATCATTAATTCATCCAAATATAATAAGATTATATTCATATAAAGAAGATAAAGATAATTTTTATTTAATAATGGAATATGCAAAAAAAGGAAATTTATTATCAAAAATAAGAAAAGAAGGAAAATTAAACGAAAATGAAGCATTTAAAATATTTATTCAAGTATGTTCATCGATATTATTTTTACATTCAAATGGTTATGCACACAGAGATATAAAACCAGAAAATATATTAATAGATGAAAATAACAATATTAAATTATGTGATTTTGGTTTATGTGCAAATGTAAATGATGGACAAAGAACAACAATATGTGGAACATATGAATATATTGCACCAGAAATTATTAAAGAACAACCTTATGATCAATCAATTGATATTTGGTCACTTGGTATTTTATTATATGAAATGTTACATGGTTATTCTCCTTTTAGAAGTTTAGATAATAAAAATGATGATGAGTATCAAAAAGAAATTTTTAAAAATATTATGGATTATAAATATAATATTGATGATAAATTATTTTTAAGTAAAGAATGTGTTGATATGATTCATAAGTTATTAGAATTTAATTGTAAAAATAGAATTAGAATTTTTGAAATTTTTTTACATCCTTGGGTTAAAAAATTTGAAAAAATTTATAAAGGAGAAAATAATGAAATTAATAGTTCAATAATTGAAACTAATTCTAAAATTGCTAATGATAATAAAATTATAGTAAATAATGATGACTTAAAGAATTTTAGTTATAATCAAAATTTAGATTTATTAAAAAATGATGTTAATTCAAATTTAGTTAAAGGAGATAATGTATTTGAAAAAGCTATGAAAAAAGTATCTCAAAAGAAAAAAAAAGTTATTAGAAGTGAATCTGGATTTAAAAATAAAAATGATGATAAAAAAATGGTAAATATTAAAAGAATTGAAATTGATGAAAAAAAAGAAGAAAAGTTAATTCAACCAAATTTAAATCCTTTACATAAAGATAGTTTAGATGATTTTTCAATATTTAGAGAAAGTTTTCTTAATAATCCAATTAATAATAATATTGATAATTTACAACCTAATTTTAATCATTTTAATTTTAGTAATAATAATGTAAATAAATTTAATATTCAAAATGAAAAGAACAATAATATTAATAAACATTTTGAAAGAAGCAAAACAGATATTAAAAATGATATTAATATTAATAAAAAAAATCAAGAAATAAATAATATTTTAAAAAATGAAAAAACATTTATTGAATCTACACCAACTCCAAATGATGATTTTTCTGGTGAAATGTTTGAAAAATATAATAAGAAATATAATCAAAATGATGCAATTAATGCAATTGGATTATTAGAAAATGCAGGAAATATTAATCAATCACAAATAAAAAAAGATAAAAAAAAAGCAAATTTAAAACAACCACAAAGTTTTTGGGATAAATTATTTTCTCCTTTTAAATGTGGTATTCTAAATAATAATGATGAAAAAAAATAAAAATTTAAACATTTATATTAATTATTATTAAATAACTTAAGTTTAAATAAACCAAAAAGATAAAATAATTATTAAAATAGAGTAAATAAAATTAATAAACAAAATATTTAATTAAAAGCCTTACACCCAAATTGTTATTTAATTTGCCTAATATAATTTATAATACAATAATAAATAATATATTTCAACATTTAAAATATAAAAAGAAAAAAATAATTATACAATTATACTTTTTCATCCATAAATTCCCATGGGGTTAAATTTATTTTATTAACGATTTTTTCATCAGCACCAGCTTTTAATAAAATATCAGATATTTTAAAATTTTTATTATTTAATGCATAATGAAGAGGAGTATTTAATTCATTATTTTGAGCATTTATAAAAGCACCTTTTTTAATTAAATATTCTACAAAATTTTCTTTTTCACATTTTGTTGCATATATTAATAAAGTATCATCTGTTTTGTTTCTTGATTCTAATGAAACTTTAAATCTTTCTTGAATATCTTTAAATTCTCTTAAATTGTTTTCTTTAATTAAAAAAAATAATATTTCTTCTATTGTTTTTAATTTCTTTTTCATTTTATTTTTTATTTCTTCTGTTCTAAATATTAAATTTTCTTTTGACATATCTCTATTTTTAATCATTTCTTTTCTTTCATCATTAATATGGAATTTTATATTTTTTATTCTTGCTGTTGGTCTAAATTTTAATTTTCTTATATAAGAAACTCTTCTATCAAAATTTACTATATCATTTTTTCGATTAAAATAACTTTTTGATAATATTGATGAAGGAATTTTCAATTTATTAAAATATGAATATTTTCTTTTTATTTTCTTTTTTGATTTTCTTGAAGGAATAAAAAAACTTTTAGAGTCTGAATTTTGTAAAATAAAACTCTCTAATTTTGAAATTATTTTATCATGATCTCTTTCAAGAATTAAATCATATTTAATAAATTTTTCTAATACAAAATAAAAATTATCTTCTTCTGTATCATTAGAATTCATTCCAGTTCTTACATTCTTTAAATTTTGAGATAAACGAATTTTTATATTTTTGTGTAATCTAATTTTAAAAAGAGATTTAACCATATAAGGATATATGTCATATTCAAAATAATGTTTTATTAAAATTTTTGGAATTGAATCAGGAATTTTATTAATATATATATTTTTAAGTTTTTTAAAATACTTTAATAAAGTATAACTTTCATATTTTTGTAAAGAATTCGTTATATCTTCTGTAAAAGTTTTTTCATAAAATTCATGTATAATTGATTCAAATGATTTTTCATCTTCTTCTTGAATATTTTCTATTATTGTATTTTTAATATTTTCTTTTTTTTTATTTATTATTCCTATTATTAAATTATCTTTTGCTTTATCTAATTTTAAATCAATTCTTTCCTTAATATATTTATTTATAAATTTATTCCTTATTTCTTCATTATAATCAGGTCCATCTTTAAAATTTTTTTTTTGAATTTCTTTTTCTAAATACATTAATAAATCTTTTCTATTTTTATATGATTTTCTACTTGATTTTCTTCTTTCATATTTTTGTTCAAAATTTAAATTAAATGTTGGTTTTTTTGACAAATTTATTGTAATTCTTTTTTTTAATGTTATTTTAGATTTATTTTTGTTATTATTTTGAAAAGATTTCAAATTTTCCATTGAATTTATTGGACTTTTCCCTTTTTTATCTTTAAAATTTTTATTATTTGTTAAGTTATTTGAACTATTTGGAATAGATGTTGAAGAAGATAATAAAGATGATAATAAAAAAATTTTTGGTGAATTTTTAACTGAAGTATTATAAATATTAATTATTGTTCTATTTTTTTTTTTAATTAAACTATTACTATTATTATATAAACTATTTTTCAAATTACTCTTTTTTACTATACTATTTCTTGTCATTCTTCTTTTTTCATAATATAATGGAAAATAATCATCATTTTCTAATGTTGGTAATTTTTTATTTGAACTTGTTTTATAACCTGAATTTAAATCTAAAGAACTATTTGATTGTACTGAATTATCTAATGAATTATCACTATAATATTTTGTACTTTTTCTTTCAGAAGATAAAGGAGCAATACTTATTTGTTTTTTTATATTTGAATTTAAATTATTTTTTAATATATTTTGTAGATTTGGTAATTTCATATTTATTAAATTACTATTTACAGCTGAAAGTCTTTTTGGAATATTTTTCTTTATTTTTTTTGATTTAGGCATAAAGAAACTAGGATATTTATTTCTTTTATCCATTTATTGATTGAAATTATTATTAAAACACTATAATTATAATTATTTAAAATTAAGAATATACAAATTTTTTATTTTTTAATTTAAAAAAATATTTAAGCAATTTAAAAAAAATAATGTCATCATTTAATTCACAATTAAATAATAATAATAATAATGAAAATAATGAAATGATTAGAAATAATTCACTTTTAATTGAAGAAGAAGAATTTAAAAAAGAAGAATCAAAAAATTCCCAAATTAAATTTAATCAATATATAAATCAATTAATTGATAATATGGGATTTACCAAATATCATTTAATTTTATTTTTAACAAATTCATTTTTTCTCTTTTGTTCTGGAATGCAAGAAATTATTCATGTAATTTTATTATCTTTAATTGATGAATCATATAACTTATCATATTATCATTTTGCACTAATGAATTCAATAGAATATTTTGGTTATACTATTGCAACAATAATTGTAAATATAATTACAAATTATATTAATAGAAAAAGATCTATTCAAATTGCAATTTTATCTTCTTTAATTTTTACTGGTTTATCTTTAACAAGTTATAATTTTTATTTTGCTGCTTTTAATAGGTTTTTTATTGGAATTTGTATGGGAATTTTACATATATTAATTTATTTAAATTTATTTGAAAGTGTTCCTACTCAAATTAGGGGATTTATTTCTAGTTTAATTCAATTATTTTTTCCTTTAGGTTGTTTTACACTTTCATTTGTTTGTTATTTTGAATTAATTGAAGGGAATAAAAAATTAAATTATAAAATTTTACTTTTAATTCCTTTTATTATAACATGTATTCTTTGTTTATTTGTTATTATTTTTATTGAAGAAAGTCCAAGAAATTTATTTGGAAAGAATAAATTTCAAGAAGGAGTAGAAATAATGAAAAAAATTTCAAATTTTAATAAAGATATGAATTATATGGAAAATAAATTTAATTTTAATGAAATAGAATTAGAAAATGTACAAAAAGAATTGGACAAAGAAAATAAACAAATAAAAAAAATAAATAGTAATATAATAAATAGAAATAGAATAAATATAGAAAATATTGAAGAATTTTTAAAAAATTATGAAAAAGAAAAAAATATAAAAAAAAAATTTCCAATTCAAAAAATATTTCAATCAAATTATCTTTATTATACAATTTTATTTTGGATAATCGCAGCATTAGCCGGTTTTGTTTTTAATGGAATTTTTTTTATGCTTCCTGCAACGGCACCAAAAATAAATAAAGAAACTTTTTTAGACTTAGTTTTATTTGAAGGAATGGAAATTCCTTCAAATTTTATTGCATCTCTTTTAATAGAAAATTCTTCAATTGGAAGATTAATGATATTAAGAATTGGATTTTTTTTTACTTTCATAATTAGTTTAATGATTTTATATATTGGAAATAATATTTTAGAATTTAGTTGTTTATTAAAATTTTTTTTAACAATTCCTATTACTGTACTTATTGTTTATTCTAGTGAAATTTATGATAGTGATGTTAGAACAATGGGATTTAGTTCAATTAACTTTTGGAGAACAATTTCTTCTTTAATTTCACCATTTGCTATGAGTTATATGGTTATTAATTATGGAGAATTTAGTACAAATTTTATTTATTCAACTTTTTTATGTTTTTGCTCTATTATTACTTTGTTTTTTAAAACTGAGAGTAGAGGAATTCCATTAGATGAAATTATAAAAATTAATTATATGTAAATATGTTATATTTCAATTATTTTTATTTTCTTATTCTTACTTTTTGTTGAAGTATTTTGGATAATATATTAATTTAAATAATAAATAATCTATTTTAATTGATAATTAAATGATTATTTAAGTGTTTGTATTAATTTTTACAATATTATTTTGTATATAATCATATTCATCATTTAATTCAATACTTATTTTTTTATTTCTTTTTTTCCTATAAGATAAAATAATTATACTTGTTAATAATATTATAATAATAATTAATAGTATAATTAATATTTTAGTATTATCTGTTTTTTTCTCATAATAACCAATTGTTTTTTTATCTTTATCAAAATATAATTGATATTTTTTTAAAAATACTCTTCCAAGAACCCAATCTTTCCTATTTTTAGTAAAAATAACATTAAAAAATAATTTTTTATCATATTCAAAAAACAAATCTTTATAATTAAAAACAAAACTAAGGTTTTTTTCTTTAATTTCAAAAATTAAAGGTTTAAAATCTTTAAAATTAGTATTAGAATCACAAACATAATATTTAATAATTTGATATCTTTCAATATAACCATCTTTAAATTGACAATTATGATTATCAAAGAAATTTTTAATAGAATCAAAAAAAATAGTATTACCAACAATAAAATTTTGTTCGATTTTAATTTTAGCATCTATTTCACCATTTAATGTAATATTTCCAAAATAAATATTATCAAAATTAAAACCCCAATCTAATCCAATATATCCAATTTGAAATTTTCCTGCTTTAATAAACTTAAAATTAGGATCTTTATATGGATTTTCTCCAAAAATTAATTCACCTTCATCTTTTTTATTAAAATTAAAATAAAAAATAAAATTGTTTATTATTTTTTTTTCTTCTAATTGATTTAAAAATGTCATATTTGGAAAATCTTGCATAGGAATTTCTTCTCTTAATCTCAGTCCTAATGTTGCTGGAGTTATTATTTCATCTTCATATTGATTATGTATTGCTTTTGCAACAAAAAAATAAGTTTTATTTAAATTTAAATTATTTATTTTAAAATAATCTAATCCAAATTCACCTGAATAAAATGGTTCTAATGAATAAAATTGAAAATTTTTTATTATTTCATATGTATTTGATTGTTTTTTATTAAATAAATTATCCATTTTAACATCTGAATCTGATGATATTATATAAGAATAATAACTCTGTAATGAGATACTAAGTTTAAACTCAGTTTCTGGGGTTCCTAATTTTAAAATTGTTCCAATTTTTGATTTATATAATATTGGAATCAAATTATTTATATTTATTTCTGTTGTATTATAGATTGTTTTGAAAGGAATTTTTAAGAGTTTTTGACATTTTATTTTGAATAAGATAATCTTAAAAATTAAAAATATACATATTCTTTTAAGAATCATTTAAAATAATATTTATTTTAAATTATATTATATTTAATATATTTTCTTTATGCATTTTAAAAGTAAATAATTTAATAAATATATTAATATATCCATTATTGATATTTATTTTTTTCTTTCTTTTTATAAGATATAATAATAATTTTTTAAATTATAGTTGTTTAATCATAAAAAAATAATAATTTATAATTTAAATATTATTATTTTATTAATTATTGGGGATTGGGGATTGGGGATTGGGGATTGGGCCCAATCCCCAA
>JAEEGK010015035.1_pt1 | contig 17225 bp, 7 predicted proteins | sample 8958771 | NCBI WGS metagenome assembly JAEEGK01 (sample SAMN16246547, study PRJNA631951) | gut metagenome | biome: gut microbiome; feature: rumen; material: SC-attached | host: Bos | place: Iran: Karaj | collected 2018-10
CCTTCATTATTTTTTTCATTAATTAAATCTTTATTTATTGTTGATATTTTTTCAATTTCAGATGTTAGATTATTACTTTTACTTGTTGAATTTCTTAAAGAATTATTTTTTTCATAAAAATTTTTATTTTATTTTTAATTATTATTATAATATAATAAATATTTAAAAATTTTATTCCAAAATATGGAAAAAAAGAAAATAAAATCAATTTCAGGTGCAGTTTCTTTTGGAATGCAAAAAAGTAAAGGTCAACATTTATTAAAAAACCCAATGATTTTAAATGAAATAGTAAATAAATCAGGAATTAAACCAACTGATATAATATTAGAAATAGGACCCGGAACTGGAAATTTAACAATGTTATTATTAGAAGCTTCTAAGAAAGTAATTGTTTGAATTAGATCCTCCAATGGTTGAACAATTATTAAAAAGAGTAGCTGTATCTGAATATCAAAATAAATTACAACTTATTCAAGGAGATATTTTAAAACAAAAATTACCTTTTTTTGATTTATGTGTTGCACCATATCAAATTTCAAGTCCTATTGTTTTTTTTTTAAGCCATAGACCTTTATTTAGAACTGCTATTCTTTTAATTCAAAGAGAATTTGCAATGAGATTAATTGCTAAACCTAATACTGAATTTTATTGTAGATTTAGTGTTAATGTTCAATTGTTAAGTAAAGTTGAACATATAATGAAAGTTTCTAAAAAAATTTTGTTCCTCCTCGAAAGTAGAAAGTTCTGTTGTTAGAATTGAACCAAACACCCTTTACCTAATATAAATTTTATTGAATGGGATGGATTATTAAGAATATGTTTTAGAAGAAAAAATAAAACATTAGGTGTTATTTTCAAACAAAAAAAAATATTATATTTGATTTATAATAATGTTAATAAAATAAAAATGTTAAATAATAATAATGATAAAAATATTAATTCAGATATTATTAATAATAATTAACAGAATTTTTTGGAATGGAATTAGATGAAGAAAAAAATAATAATAAAGAAGATGAAAATGAAAAAGAAGATAATGATATTATAATAGATAAAGAAGAAAATAATAATAATGATAATGATAAAAAAGACAATATTAAAAAAAAAGATGAAAAAAAAGAAGAATTTAAATTATTTTTAATGGATATTTTAACACTAAATAATTTTTGCAAATCAAAGAGCAATAAAAATGAATATAGATGAATTTTTAAAATTATTAAATTTGTTTAATAATAAAGGAATTCATTATAATTAATATTATAAATTTTCCATAATTAAAATTTATTTATTATTTATTTTCAATTTTGAAAATATTTAATAATATAATAATAATAAGAATAAAAGAATGAAAAAATCTATTTATTCTATTCCTTTTTCTTTTTTGCTTTTTTTAAATTAGCTAAAAATTCTTTTAATTCAGTTATGATATATTTTTTAATTAATTCATTATTCATTTGAACACTTTTTAAATAACTTTCTTCATTATCAGGAACTAATTTTGATCTTGGTGACATTGTATAAACTTTAGTTATAATATTAGAAACTAAATTCAATATAAAAATAGGTTTTTCATCAGTCATTTTTCCTAATTTCGTAAATTTTTCTAACATTGTAGCATCATCTTTTTCAACAACTCCTCTATAAACTTGATTTAAATAAAATTCAATTAATCTAGAACCAATCAACATTCCTTGAGTTTCTTTAATTTTTTTCATAATGTCTGGATTACTTAAAGCTTGTTTATAAATTTGTTTTTCAATACCATAAAAAACTTCAGATATAAATTGATAAGCTTCTTCTGTCCAATCATTATTTTTTACTGAATCTTCTTTATCACTATCATTTAAATCTTCGTCGGTAATTTTTATATCATAACCATGAAGCATTTAATAAAAAATAATTAATAAAATTATTTTTTATTATAATCTTTTTTTTTCAATATAAATTAAATATATTAGTTTATTAAATGATAAAATAAATAATTAATTTAATAATATAATTAAATGAAAGAAAAAATTACTTTATTTTTTAAACATTTTGATTATTTTGGAGTTAATATGAATTTTCATTATAAAGGTGTTGAAAAATATAATTCAGTTTTAGGAGGGATAATATTTTTAACATATATATTTTTTTTATTTTTATATATTTGTATAAATTTAGATTCATTCATTAATAGAAAAAATATTAGTTTATTTTATTTTGATAAAAAAATTTTAACTGCAGAAAATATAACTTTAGATAATTATTCAATTAGATTTAGTTTTGGCTTAAGATGTAATGGAATTTCTAATTCAATAAATTTAAGTGATTATTTACGAATAGATTTAAAACATATTTCATATGAAACTAATGAAAGAGGAGAAAAATATAAAATTTCTAAAGATATTAAATATCATTATTGTAATTATTCTGATTTTTTTAATGAACATAATAAATCTATAGATGAAAATAATATTAAATTATATTTTTGCCCAGATGATGTTAGTGATTATATAAATGGAGGTTATAATGAAAATAATTTTAATTATTATGAAATTAGTATTAAAAGTTCTAATAATTCAACTAATAATTTTGAAATGATTAATAAACTATTTAATAATTACGAATGTAGATTTGAAACATATTTTATAGATTCATTATTAAATTATGATAATTTTAAAAAACCAGTTTATCATTTCATTTCAAGTCGATTTTTAACATTAAAATATTCAAAATTTTCCAAAATGAATATTTTTTTTAAATTAATGAAATTTGATGACTATCCAAATTTATTATTCGACAAAGCAAAAACAAAATATTTAGTTTCATATTCTCGAATTGAAGAATATGAAATAGAAAAAGGAGAAAATAGATTAAAAAACAATGTTTACGATTTCAACTATTTTGCAAAAATTTATATAAGAGCAGACACAGTAACATCAATAGTTTTAAGAAAATATATGAAACTCTCTGAATTTGCTGCAAATATGACATCTATTTTTAGTACACTTTTAATGTTATTATTTTTTTTAGTTACATATATAAATAAATATTTCTGTAAACAAGACATTATGGGAATAATATTTCAATTTCAAAATAATAAACAAAATCAAACTTATAAAACAATTCAATTATTGCAAAAAAAAGTTAATTTCGAAAAAATTAAATCAGGAACGTTTATTAAACAAAATGAAAAAATGGATTTTTTATTTAATTCTGTTATTGAAGATGATGGTGAAATAATTAAAATTTCTAAAATAAAAAGCAAATATAAAAGTAAAAGTATGACAAAAGAAATGATAGAAAAACTAACATTAAATCAAGATAAAAAAGAAACAAATAAAAATTTTTTAAATTACAATAAAATTGATAATAATAGTATTAGTAATATTAATAATAATAAACATTTAGAAACAATTAGTGAAGAAATTTTTAATTCAAATAATAATTTATTTGAGCCAGTGAATATTAAATCACATGGAACAATTCATTATAAATTAATAAATGGAAAAAAATATTTATCAAAAAATTATAAAAAAAATTTTATTCCAAAAACTGAAATTAAAAAATCAATTAATTTGAAAAAAGAAAAAATTGAAGAAAATAATAATAAAACAAGTATTATTAAAAATGTAAAAAATATGGATTTAACATTACCATTTCATATTTATGAAAGTTTAATAATTTATGTTTGTGTTTGTTGTATGACTAAACAATTAAAATTAAAAAAAAGATTGTATGAAAGAGGGAAAAAAAAGTTTTTTATTCAATTAGATATTTTAAATTATTTAGAAAAAATTAATCAAATTGAATTATGTAATAATGTTTTAATGGACCAAAAACAAGTAAAATTAATTAAATTTTTATCTAAACCAAATATTTCTATTCATAAAAAAAATGCCGATATTTTTGATAAAATTTATAAAGATAATCAATATAAATTTTTATATCAAAATCAAATTGATAGTGTATTTAAATATTATATATCACTTAAAAAAAATGATAATAAATCTCCTGTTGAAGAAAGATTATTAAATATTGCAGAAATTCAAATTGATAATATGTTAGAATTATAAATTATTTTATAATTATTAAAATATATTTATAAATAATATAATTGTTTATTTCTTACAATTATTGATATAATAATATTTGAAATATTATTAAAAAATTTTGTATATATTAAAATAATATTTATTTTTAATTTTAAATAATAAATATTGATAAAATATTATTATGAATAATTTAATTTATATAATTTTATTATTTATATAAAATATTTATAACAATTTAAATTTAAATTATTAAAAAATAAATTCTTATTTATTAATTATAAAAAATAATCAATAATATAAAATATTTAATAAAATTTAATTTTTAATCAACAACAAAAATAATAAAAATAATTAAAATTAATATTTCATATTAAATAAAATAATTTTATTAATTTTTATTTCAATTAATTTATAATTTAAAAATAAAAATAAATATTCAATAACAAACATAAATTTATAAAATTTATATTATAATTTATTTATAATTTTATGGACTTAATACTCTATAATCTCTTAATTCATTTAAGAAAAATCCAATTTTAAGCCATGTTTCACTATTTTTTCTATAAGCATAAAATAAACAAATTATTAATTCAATTCCAAATTCAAACACAATAAAATCAAGAACAAAAGCAAAAATAAAACTAATCAAAAAGGCTGAATTTTGAAATTTCCAAACTGCATTAAAACTTATTGTAATATAAAAATTAATAAACCAAATAATAACACATATAATAACACCAATAACTGTTTTAAATTTATTCTGATTTTTTAATGTTTCCCATTCTTTTAAAACTTTTAATTGACCACCATAAATAACTACATTAAATAAACTTTTTCTTTGTTTATAATTAAAAAAGAAGAAAAATGGAAGTAAATAACAAAATATTTTTTGTAATAAAACAGCAACAAACGCATAACCAAAACATAAATTTAATTTTTTATTAGTAACATTTTCATTATTCGTTAATAATAAACTTATTATAAAACAATGAATATAAATTTCAGTTATTAATATAGTTAATTTTTTCCATCTTTGATTAAATAAACTAATATTAAAAAATGAAGTAATAATATTATGTCTTAATTTAATGTTTTGTAAGAAAAATTCAGAAGTTGTTAATGATAAATAATCATAACGTTTTATTCTTAATTTTTTATCTTTTTCTTCATCTTCAAAATTTTCTGGAATTTTATTAGGATTTAATTGAATTTCACTTTCTAAATTTTCATTACTAAAATCATTCATTCGAACACCTAAATTAATTAAAATATTTTTATCAACTTCTAAATCTAATTGATTATATTTTTCCATTTGTTTTTCAGAATAAATATTAATAATATTATCATTTTTATTTGAAGTAGATGTAATAAAATTATTTTTTTTATTTTTATTAGTATATGATTTTTCATTATCTTTTCTAGTAAATTTTTTTGTAGATTTTCTTGTATTATTACTTATTCCATTTTCCATAATTTCTTCATTATAATCATTATTATTATGTTTTTTAGGCGGATTATTATTTTTATTTTTATCTAAAACTAAAACTTCATTTTTTTTAGTTTTTTTCTTCGTAGTTTTTTTCTTATTTAATTTGAAAAAATTTTTCTTAAAATTATTTTCATTTTCAATTTCTTTTTTTAATTCATCTTCTTTTAATTGCTTTTCAATTTCAATTTTTTCTTTAATATCAGTTGGGTCTTTATTAGTATGAAATTTCTTATCAGCAATAAAACCAGGATGAAATCCAGAAGGAACTAAATATTCAATAATAACTTCTTGATTTTTTTCATATAAAACAAAACTTCTAACAATTTCTCTTTTTAAATATTCCATTAATTGCTCTTTATCAAAAATATAATCTTCATATATTCCAAATATTATTGAAGATATCAAAAAAATAAAAAATACAATCATAATTATATAAAAACTCTTATTTTCAAAATAATTTCCTGAATATTTAAATAATCTTAATCTAGCCAAATAAAAAAATCTTCCATTTACTTTAAAAGTTGAATTGTTCTCCTCAAAAATACAAGAAAATGAACTTAAATGGGTACTATTTAATTGAATATAATTAAAATCACTAGTTAAATTAACATAAGATAGTCCATTTGAACTAAATTCATTTTTGGATTCATCATAATATTGCGGAGTTATATTATATAATCTATTATATTTTTCAATTCTCTGCTCAACTGTATCATTACTAACATGCCCATTTTCTTCAATATAAATAGGATCAGAAAAAATAGGATCATCTGGACTTTTATAATTATTAGGGTCATATAAATCTTTTTGTCTATTTACTTCATTTAACCAAACATATGAATTAAAAGGAACACTAATAGTCATTTGATTATTACCTGTACATCCAGTCACTGATATTTCTTTGGCAGTTGTACTATCTATAAATTTATATTCAATTAAAGGACTAACGGTCATATTATATATTTTTTCATCATGAGAAAAAGGATAATTTAAAAAATCTATATATAAAAACCATGCTGAATAATATGGATTTCCTAAATTGTTAGTTTCTATATAACTTAAACAATTCATAAAATTAATATATGGTCTATATATACTCTTTCTATCAGCAAAGAATTCATCTTCTTTGAAAGAAGGATTTATTGTTTTTAAAACTATATAAAAATTATTTGAATTATATATAAATTCTTTTTGAGTTGTAACAAATAAAGATGTTATATATATCAAAAAGTTAATTAATTTCAAACGAATATTATTAAAAGCTGTGTCATAATAACTTTTTTCTTCATCACTTAATGTTATATTTCTAATAATATTTTCATTACCTTTTTTATAACTAATTCTTAATTTATTTAATTTATCTAAATAATAAGACCAATAATAATCATAAAAATCAACAAAATCTAAAGTATTATTAAATATATTTTTTTCATAATTTTTCTGACATAAAGTCAAAAATGTTTCTAAATCATTAGTAAAGAATGAATCATTAGAAAAGAATTGATATGCACCTTTATAAAGATTATGCATTGTCATAAATTCTTCATAACTCATTTCAGCTGATAAAGCATTCATTATTTTCTTATATAATTCAATATATTTAGTTTCTAATTTTTGAACATCTCCCTGAATATGACAATTAATTCCATAATAATTTTCATTGCAACCACAAGATAATAAAATATCAGTTAAATAACACACTCCATTATTATTATTACAATATTCCTTATTACAAATTGGGTCAGTTATTGTAATTTCAGTAGCATCAACATTAGGATTATATTCTGTTTGTTTTTGATAAGAAACTAAGCTATTTTTTTGAGGATTAATTCCTATACTCATTAATAATTCACTTAAATGATATAATTGAGCTGGTGTATATGTTATTTCATCATCTATTAATATACTTTCAACTGCACTTTCCATTTCATATACTCCATTGTTAATGGCATTACTTATTGTTATATTAATTTCTTTTGAATTTATTGCATCATATTTATCTCTAACTTCTACTGTTATTGTTATTATACTTGATTTTTGACTATAATATTCTACTGAGAAATTACAAACTATTTCGTTTATTCTACTCCAATCCTGCAACTCTTTTTTTATATTTGTTCCTACTTCATTACTTGTAAATCTATAATCAAAAACTTCTGTGTTATCATCTTGCCAACCAAAAGTTTTTATAATGAAATTTGTAGTTTCTACTAGTCCAACAGAAGGAATAGCAACTAATGTTCCATTTTCAGGACTTCCATTCATAGTTAATTCCCAACTAAAACTCTCACTTACACTATAAGTTTGCCCATCATCGTCTGTTTTAGAAGAAGTAACTGTTAAAGTAAAAACATATATAGTATCAACAATAAAGAATGAATTATCTAACGTAGTATTTAATAAAGAAACATCTCCATTAAAAGGTGTAGTCATACCTGTAGGAAGAGAATACTTTCCATTATTAGCTTCTATTGTTGATTCTAAATTAAAAGACCATTCATGTGTATATTCAAAAGCAGTACAAAAAGTAATATTTGCAGCAATATAATTAAAATCTTTTATATTAATAGGAATTTCTTCACTATAACCAACTAATTCTGCAGTAAAATTCAATAAAGTACAATTATTCCCATCAGTTTTACTTCTCGTAAATCCATATTTTTCACAAACTGAAATACATCTCAATTCATATTCTTGTTTATAATAACCTGTAATATTCGAAGGCATTTTCAAAAAATATAAATCTCCACTACAACTTAAACAATTTATGTCCATCCACCCATCTTGACCAAATTCATTATTAGCACAGGTACTACAAGTACTATGACATTTTCTACATTGATTCATATGGTCATCACCATAATAACCATCTTCGCATTTTGAAACACATGAACCATTTACATTTATATATATTGCATTGGTGGGACATGTTATGCATTTGTTACTTAAATCTCCTGGATATTGACATGTTGTTGCTGTTAAAGTGGTACATGATGAACTCGAAGAATTATAAACCTTTCCTTCTGAACATATTCTTAATGTTTGATATTCACCTGTATTATGTTGATCTACATAATTATAACCTATAAAATTTTCTTTTCTATAAAAACGAAATTTGTATGGGAAAGGATTGTCTTCGGATATTGTTTCTGTTACTGGATCCTTTTCATCAGCAAGAATTGTTTCTCTGCTTCCCATTAAATTTAAAAATTTAAAACGTTTATTTTCAAGAATGTCATCTTCAAAATTTCCCCAATCTGATGTTATAGTGTCTCCATTTTCGTTTGTTTCTGTTGGATCAAATTCACTTTTAATATATACTAAAAGACCTGGATAAATACTTGAAGATTTATGATCATTTAAATTGTATGAACCTAAAGTTTGAAGATTTATATATTTACTATCTATATAATATAAATTATTTTGTTGCCATAATTTAATTTCTCTAATAAATACAAATCCTGTGCTTATTTTATTATCTTTTTCAGTATAATATATTTTAAGCGTAGTGCTATTTTCTGTTCTATTTGGTAATTGAGTTGCAGTTAAAATTTTTGAAACAGAATTCAAGAAAAAGTAATGTTCCGAAGTTTCATAACCAATTAAACTAGTTCCACATTTTACATGAAACCAACTAAATGGTGCCATATTTTCTTGTAAATATTCTGTATATAAATCAGGTTTAATACTGGTATATAAACCAAAACATTGAACTAATATTGAATCAGTTCCTGAAATTTTAATAGTAACTTTATTATGTAAATCCCATTCTAAGTCAATTTGATTGAAATGAAGTTTTTTTAAATTATAATTATAAATATAAACCCAAAATTCCAAAGTAGATTCATTAGTATATGAATTTGGTACCTTTAAATTAAAATTATCAATTACAGTATAATCAATATACGGTAAATATTCACAATATGTTCTATTAGTAGTAGTATATTTTCTTAACCAATATAAACCATTAGTTAAATCACAAGTACAACTTCGACTATTTGTTCCATAACAATAAGTTTTACATATTTCATCACAATTATTACAAGGTAATTCACTATTGTTTTTATAAATATCAAAAAATTTATCATCATCATTACATAATTTACTTTCATCCATATAAATATTATAATCTAAAATACATTCATAATTCATTCCAAGAGAAGCGAAATTTGAAACCATAGTTTCATTAATACAAGATGAATGATTTGCTTGATATTCATCTAAAGTAGCAAAGAATTTATATATAAATTTTATATTCTCATCTTTTTTCATACTTTTAATTTTTCCATAAGCACCATGAATGAAATTTTCATAAACTATTAATTCACTAAACAATGCAATTGTTTCTGAACTTATAGTTATTCCTTCTAATCTTATACCATTTTCTCCAATAGTATATGTAGGGTCAAGAAGAGGTATATCTATATTATTTACTAAGAACGTGAAAATATGTGGATAATATTCAGAATATTGATAACTAATATAATTATTTATACTAATTTGTATCCATTGTCCAAAATATTTTCCAAAATTTGTATCACTATATAAAACATCTGAAATATAAAAATCTAATGAAGTTTTATCTTCGTTGTAATATAAATAAATATTATCACTAAATATCATTATTTTAGGATTACTTGTTTTTGTTGATTCCTTTCCAAAAAACTTCATCCAAAAATTTATACTATAAACAATTGGTCCACTATTTGAAAAAATCCCTTGATTATCTAAAATAATATTTTGAGTTGGATGACTTTTGAAATAATAACCAGTTCCTAATCTACAAGTTTGATTAACTAAAATATAATTTTTTTCCGAATCACATTCATAACAAACTGTATTTGAAGTTCCATAGCATCTCAAACATGAATCATCACAATTATATATATGTAATTTTTTATCATTAATTGTACCAATAAATTTATATTTATGATCAGCACCATAATCAAAATTAACTTCATAATTAAAAAAAGTAAAATCATCTTTTGTATCAAAATTTTTTGTAAAACTATGAACAACATTAAAATCATTACCATCATATTGACTTATAATATTCTTTATCACATTATTATTTGAATTTTCAATATTCATTGGCCAATATAAAATTAAACCAGTTAATTTTTCAGTAAAAACTTTATTATTATAAGCTTCTATTACTTGCAATGTAGTATCTTTTAAATTCCAAACTCTCATATTTTTATAATAAGCTGCCCCCCAATTAACATTAACTTTTGTTCCAGGAAGACAATAACCATTATTTTGATGAGTACAAAAACTAATTGTTTGTAATTGCATATTCGTGCTTGTTGGAATATTTAGAAAAGCTGCTGTTGAATTTAAAAAATTTTTATTAATATAAACATATACATTGCTTCCTGTGTTTGATAATTCAGTTTTAATAAATACAAAAAACCATTCAAATTCACTTATATCTAAATTTTGTTTATATGCACTATTAACTATTTGATAATAATATGCCCCATCTGCTTTATATATTGTATGGGGTTGAGTATATAAATAATATTCATTTGTGAAAGTTGATTTTTTTGAGCATGATGTTAATACATTTTCTATTTTAATCCAAATTTCAAAAATGTAACCTTTATTTAATTTATTTTTTACTTCTGTTGAAATTGAAGTAACAAAATTTGGCATATTCGAACATCTACTTACAAAAATTGCTGAATTTTTATTTTGTTCTTCATTATAACATTTATAATCTATTATATAATCTGAAGTATCTTTACATTTAAAATATCTTTTATAATCTTTTAATAAAGTAGATGTTTTGCAACAATCCATGGTGTCAACACAATCCATGTTACATATAGAATGTATTTCAGGACTTCCTGGAATTCTCATTTGGTTATTTACACAATCATTTGCACATTGAGTATAATTATTCTCTTTGTCTGTTATAGATAATATTGCATCATTTTCACAAATCAAATAATTTTTAGTTGGTATTGTTGATGTTTCTTCTTTTTTATATTGATTAATAATAGGAGTTGGAGTTTGAGCAATAATTTCACATTTAGATTCTTGAAAATAATAATTATAAGGGTCACATATACTTAAAAAAACAAAATTAGCACTCAATGCAATTTCATCATCACTTACTGTTGGTATTAATGTTATAGTTCTTGGAGTTTTTATATAAGATCTTGAAGAACTGTCACTTGTATTTAATCCAAAAGTATAATAAGTTAATACTTTAGTTTGCATATTATATTTAGCAAAGTTACAAGTCATTAATAATGAACTTATTTTATTTTCTTTTATTGCAGAAAAATCTATGAATTTTATGAGATATTCTGGTGGAATATAATCTCTAAATAATTGAATTGATCTCATATAAATTTGAGATGTTTTACCTTCTATTCCTTTTATTGATAATGTTGTTGGAGTACTTAAATTATTATTATTAATATCACTCATATAATATCTTAATGGATAAATTCTCTTATTATCTATTGTATTACCTTCATCATCTGTATAAATAAATAAAGTTTCTGGTATTAAATTTTCAATTAATTTATTTTCTTCTTCATTATTTTCATTAATAATTTTACCTGCAGTATCATTATTTCCTAAAATATAATATTTTTCCAAATAATTACTAACACTGCATATTACCCACACCCAAGTTCCACTACTAATATCATTATCATTAAGTAAATTAATTGATTTTTTATTTAAAGCTTTATCTATTTTATCTGTAAAAGTACTATATTCATCAGCATCATATCCTTGTGGAAAACAAACACCTTCTAAATTACTGTTATTTGATATAATACTTATTTGCATATGTTTAACCCAATTTACATCTATTCCAGAAATATCGGTTAATATCGAAGAATCTTCTAAAAAGAACCAAAATCCCATTGAATAAGAACCACTAAATGAATTTGGAATTTCAGTAAAATTAAAATCAGCTACTTTACTTAAATCTAAAAATTGTATACATTTTTTGCTTGTTGTATCATAAAATTCCCCATTCTCACTACAAAATGTAATGTCTTTAACAGTTGGAAATTGATTTATTCCATATTTTTCCTCTTCATTATATTTAACTACTAAATTTTTACTTGAATCTACTAAATCTTTAGTTATTAAATATTCATTGTAATTATTAGTATAATCTCTATCTATATTAAAATCTGGTTTGAATATATGTAATAAATCAGGAAATAAAGAAGGAGTTTTTATATTCACATGTGAAAGAAATCCACTGTTAAAATATGCATCTTTCCATAGAGCAATTTGTCTATAAAATAATAATCCCCATTCCTTATCTGATAAATCTTTTATTTTTAATTCTGATTGGGAATTTGAAACAGAATCTAATAGTTCACTATCAAAAGTTGAAGATTGAGGGATTGGCAAATTATCATCATCAAATTTATCATCAACATCTGTATAAGATAAATAATATAAATAATTTATAAAATCAACTGCACATGATAAAAATATCCATTTATTTTCTTCAATTTTTATTTTTAGCTCTGGTAGTGAATTTGTACTGTCATATATTTTGCAATAAGCTTTTGATGTTGATGGATTTATATATATTTTTAAATGATGTGTCCAATCAAATTCAATTCCTTTATATTCACCTGAATTGGATTTATATTTATAAGCTAACATCCAAAATTGTAAAGTATATTTTTTGGTTTTTTGAGCTGTTGATAAACCAGTTATACTATCAATTTTTTTATAACTGAAATTTATATAAGGTAATTTTTTACATTTTATATCTCTAGGATTTGAATTATCAAAAAATTGACTATTTACATTCGTAGAACTACAAGTGCATGAATCACTATCATTATTATAACAACCTTTAACACAAGAAATATCACATTTTGATGTTTTACTTGGATTCATATCAACATATGTTAATTTATAATCATTTAATTCATAATCATCATCAAAAAATTCATTATAATCAGGAACACAAGAAAATGAGTCTGAAGAACCACTATTTTTATAACATTGACTACTTCCTTGATAAATATAAGAATGATGAGTAGGGATACTAAAAGGATTTGGATCATTCAAACGATGAATTTTATATGATATTAAACCAACAATAAATCCTTCATAAATTTCAAAATCATTCCATAATGCTAATACATTTGAAGGAATAATAATTTTATCGTAAGTAGGTAATTCTGCATCAGGATCTATTTCAATAGAATTATAATCAACCATTAATTTTAACATTCTTGGAAAATAAATTTTACCATCATCATTCTCAATTTGTTTGTGATATGCTAAACTTATATATGTCCATTTTCCAAAATTATTTATAAATGAATTATCTGTTGCTATAATTGCATTGTCCACATATAAATTTAATCCATAATTTGATTTAAAAGAATCAGCTTCAAATTGTTTTGAATAAAAATTAAATTCAAAAGTTTTTTGACTAGCTATATAATCTTTAAATTTTATTAATGTGTTATATTCTTGTTCGTCTCCTAAAAAACCATATAATTTAACCCAAAAACCAATTGTAATTGATTTATTTTCATTAATTGCATTATCAATAGTAATTATAAAATCATCAACACCATTTTCCGAAGGAGTTTTTAAAAAACTATATGAAGAATCAACACATTGTTTATTTACTAAATAACTACCACTTTTACATTCATAACATTCTTTTCCAGTTCCCCAACATCTTTCACAATTACTGCCACATTCTGAAGTTAATAATGAAATAGAAGAACTAGAAATTTTATTTATAGTATAACTATTTGGTTTATGATATTCAAAATTATCTCCATAATTAAAATGAGGTATTGAAAATTCTTTTTCATCATCATCAAGAGTTAAGTTTATTTTATTACTTTCTTTACCTGGATCAAATAATTTATTATCTCTAATATATTCACTATATAAAGGATAATATTTTATAATTCCTGAAATTCTTCTTGTTGAAAGATCATTGTATAAATAATTTAATGATTCTGTTATTTTATATGAGACCTTTTCACCATCCAAAATTCTTAAATTTTTATAATAAGCTGAACCAAATTTATTCGAATTTGAAGAAAATTGAATAAGATTTAATATATATGAATCTGTATATGAAACACCGGTATAATTAACTATAGGATTTTTAAAATCATTATTTAAAAAAAAATAAGATTCTAAAGTTTTAGAATTTGTTTGTTTAACACTAATTATAAATTTATTCCATTCATATTGTTTAAATGGAGATGAAACATTATAAATTGATAAATATTTTCTTTGAGTAAATAATTCAAAATACATTAAATTTTTTGAAAAATATACTTTTGCAACATTACTACTATCGAAAAAATAATCTCCTGTTTTTGGTGGATTTACTTGGAAATCAATATAAATCCAAATTTCAATTATATAACTTTTCAAATTTAAATTTTCAAATTTTAAATCTTTACTATTATATGCTCCGCTATAATATAAATAATTTTTGGTAGTTTTTTTACTACAAAAATAATATAAATTATAATATTCACTATTTTTACAAAAAGTTTCATAATTTTCATAATCATTACAAAATTTTTGTGTGTCATCATCACATTCACAATTAACACCATTAATACAATTATATAAACAATATCCTTTATTCTTTGAAATACCAGGAAAGATAATTGAATTTATACAAGAATCATTACAATCAAAATCATTTAAATATAAATTTCCATCATTATTATTACATTTAAAATATTTATTATTAAAACAATAACCATAATCGCATGATAATGGTTGACTTTCATTTAAATTAACAGTTAAAAATTCGTTATTCATTTCCAAAAAATTTAAATGTTTAAAATTTAATGGAATTGTTTTATCATATTCACCATTAATTAAAAGATTTTTTGAATCTTCAATTTTTGAATAAAAATTAATTTTATAATCATCATCTAATTTATCAAAAGGTATATATAATGCAATTTCATTAAAATTGGTATAACTTGATGTATATTTATAATACATATATTCATAATCATGTGATATATATTCTCTAAACATTAATAAATTTCTTATATAAACTTTTTTATTTAAATATTTTGCTTTTAAAATCTTTAAGTATGGATGATCTTCGGATTTATAAATTTTTTTAAAATGATAAGTATTACGTGTATAATCTGATGATAAATCAGTATAAATAATTTCAGGGTATAAAGTTTTAGGAATAAAATTATTTACACCATTAATTATTGTATTTAAATATAAATTATTACTATCTGGATTAAATCCACAACTCACATGAAACCATTGTCCAGCTAAACTTGAGCGATTCATTTTATTAATTTGAGCTTCATTTGGTGTTTCAGTAAACACAGCAAATTCACTTGCTAATGATGGGTAACTATTAACATTTGAAAAACTATTACTATTTGTGAAATTTTTTATAGTATTAAATAAATTTTCTTTTGCATGACAATAAGTTGTAACTGTATCTTTTCCTGTATTTAAAACTATGCTTATTATTATATGATCTTCAACAACAACATGAAAAACATTTCCATCATTTGTTTGTGAACTTTGAATATCTGGAATAAATAACCAAAAACCTAATGTTACTCTATTACTTTTTAATTTAACATTTGATTTAAATGTCATATCGTCAAAATTTCCAATATCAATATAATTTATATGACATTTAGGAGATTTATCATCACTTAATTGAGAACATTTAATACAATCATTTTCATTATCCTTACAAGTACTACATTCATTTGAACATTTTTTACATCCATTTGGAGTACAATAATATCCTAATAGACATTTATTATTTTCTGAATTATCATCACATGTTTTATAATTATTTTTTGTATAATATAATTTTGATGATTGACTTGCTGTGTTATCATTTACATATGCTTTATAATGGGATAAATAAATAATTGTACCAGAAAATGATGAAAATTGAATTTTTAATTCATCATTTTGTGAAAAAGTAAAAGTAGATTCATATTTTGTTGTATCATTATTATCATAACATGAAAATTTATATGTTTTACTTCCACTTGAACTTCCTGTTGGAACAACAATAATAGTTAAAAATTTAGGAAAATTTGTTTTATATTCTCTGGTTTCATCACATATTATTTTATTATTAATGCTAACATTCATTTTATTACTCGATCCATTAAGAGAAAAAGGAAAAATATATGTTAATTCATAACCTGTTAATTGTATATTTATAAAAATGTTAGAAATTGTAATTGATGTTGAGGAGATTACTTTTTCAAACAACCCAATTTCTTCTGAAAAATTTTCATTTTCTTCTGTCGAAAAATTATTATTAATCCATTTATCATTTGTTAAAAATGGATTAGGATTATTTGGAATTTCAAATGACTCATTTATAATTGGTTCATAATAAATTCCAAATCTTTTACTATATATGCTTTCCCCTGTTTCATTAGTAAAATATCCTAAAGAATAAATTTGTTTAAAACGGTATCCTTTAGTATTTGCTGATTCAAAAGGAGCATCATAAGAACAATAATGATCTGGATAAATAGCAGAAAAAATTATCTTTATTTGATTAAAAATAAAACATAATAAAAAAATATTGGAAATCATTTTTTATTTATATTATAATAATTTATATTGCTAATATTATAATAAATTGTAAATAAATAATAAAACAAATAAATTTAAAAAATTAAATTATATAAATATATTTAAAA
>JAEEGK010015036.1_pt1 | contig 17225 bp, 9 predicted proteins | sample 8958771 | NCBI WGS metagenome assembly JAEEGK01 (sample SAMN16246547, study PRJNA631951) | gut metagenome | biome: gut microbiome; feature: rumen; material: SC-attached | host: Bos | place: Iran: Karaj | collected 2018-10
GGGCCTAGCCGCGCTGGTGAACGGCATGCTGGATGTCCATACCCCGGAGTGGCGGGTGAAGGGAGACCGGAGCCTGATTTCCTGTACCGCCTATCCGGGCACTCTCCTGGTGGGGGCCGGTGGCGGCAATGTGAGCGACACGGTCTACTGCTCCCAGCTGGACTTTGCCTATAAGACCTTCTATCTCACTTCCGACATGGATATGGGAGCTGTGCAGGGCCCCGACGGGACCTGGTCCGGCCCCAACTGGACCCCCATCGGCGGCAAGTTCTCCATGGACCCGGAGGCAATCGAGGGGGACAGCTTCGTGCTGGATACCCGCTTCAACGGCGTCCTGGACGGTCAGGGCCACACGGTAAGGAATATCTGCTGCCTGCGCTATGCCGCCAAGGGCTTTCCCTACAGCATGGCCATCGGCCTGGTGGGCTTCCTGGGCGGCGCGGGGGATGTGAGCGGCATCACCGCCGACTTCACGGGCGGCTGGCAGCCCGCCGTGCGCAATGTGGCCGTGGGCCCCGGCTATATCTACGGGCGGCGCATGGTGGCGGGCGTGGTGGGCCGCATCGGCAAGACCAATAACGGCGTCGTCGTGGAAAACTGCGCTAACTCCTGCGATGTGCTGAATACCGACGCCAAGGGCGTGGGCGGCGTCGTGGGCGCGGGCTGGGGCAAGGGTGTCATCCGCAACTGCTACAACGCAGGCAAGATCAGCACCGTCTTCTCCTGCCCGGCGGGGGGCATCTGTGCCTCCAACGACGGGCTGGATATCTATAACTGCTACAATGTGGGCACCATCGATTCCAACGGGGCGATTCGGGGCCGGGCCATCGGCGGCCACGACAGCGGCAGCTATCAGGTTCTGAACTGTTACTACCTGGAGGGCTGCGACGACGACCCCGACGCCAACGGCTGGTATGCGGGCACGGCGGCGGCCAAGCTGACCCTGGATGTGAAGGCCCTGACGGAAACAGAGCTGAAAAGCCCGGAGTTCCTCCAAAAGCTCAACGGCAACGGCGCTGCCTTTGTTGCAGATGCCGCGGGCATCAACGGCGGTTACCCCATTCTCTGGTATCAGGCGGATTCCTCCGGCAGCCTTTGCAGCGTCTCCGTCGCTGAGAGCGAGGGCGGAAGCGTGGGCTGCCGGCCCTCCGGCAGCGTCCCGGCGGGGACCCTGGTACAGCTCTGCGCCGAGCCGGTCCCCGGCTGGACCCTGAAAACCTTCACCGTGAACGGGCAGCCCATCACCGGGGATTTCTGGACGGTGACGGAGGACTGCGTCTTCGGCGCGGTCTTTGCCGAGATCCGCAGCTGCCGCCTCCATGTCACGGAAAGTATGGAGCAGGCGCTTTCCCTTCGCCGCACCGGCTACCGCTATCTGGACGGGGAGCTGATCTGGGTGGAAGAGGAGCCCGTGGGCGAGGGGGACGAGCTGCTGCAGGAAAACACTCTCCTTGTCGCCGCCCGGGGCTATGACGATATCGGGCCGGAGGATGTGGACCTGGAGTTTACCGACGGCTTCACCTTCACTTTGGAAAACGCGGAGAAGGTGCGCAGTGGGGTCTACACCGTTACCGGCGAGGGGGACATGACCCTTTCCGCCCGGCGTCTGACGAGGAAAAAGAGCTGGCTCAGCCTGGCGGACGTGAGCTGGTATAACCGCAGCGGCAGCTATGTCCTGACGACGGCGGAACAGCTGGCGGGCCTGGCAAAGCTGGTGAACACCGGCGTCAGCGATTTCGCCGGGGAGACCGTCACCCTGGGGGCGGACATCTCCCTGAAAAACACGGACGGCACCGTGGGCGTCCGCACCTGGACCGGCATCGGCGCCTCCGCCGAGCGGGCCTTCCGGGGAACCTTCGACGGGCAGGGTCATACGATCCGGGACATGACCGCCTGGTCCGACGGCAGCTACGCCGCCCTTTTCGGCTATGTGAAGGATGCGGAGATCCGGGACCTGACGGTCATTGGCAGCGCCTCCTGCGCCGCCGCCACCGCCTGCGCCGCGGGCCTGGCCGCCTGCGCGGAAGGAAGCGTCATCGAAAACTGCGACAGCCGGGTGGAGGTCAGCGTCACCGGCAGCCTGGCCGGGGGCCTCTGCGCCCACATTTCCGGCGGCACCCTTTTGCGTTCCTGCCGGAATTACGGGGCCGTGACCGCCCAATGCTCTGTCGGCGGACTGGCCGCCGTGTCCTACAACGGCGAGGATCGGATCGAGGATTGTTATAATTTCGGGATGCTTACCGCCCTGGGCAGCGGCAGCAGCGGCACCGGCGGCATCGTCGGCAAGCTCAGCGGGACCGTCTCCGGCTGCGGCAGCGCCGGGGAGATCATTTCCGCCGACCGCTATACCGGGGGCCTGGCGGGCTACACCGTGGGCCGTCAGTCCTCCCTTATCGAGGATTCGTATTCCATCGCGTCTCTCCGCGTCAGCTCCAACGCGGCCAACGCCGCAGCGGGGACCCTGGTGGGCTATGCCCAGTATCTCACCATGGGCGGCTGCGTATCTTCCGGCAGCGTGACCGCCGCCGAGGGCTTCCCCGAAGGGGGACTGGGCGGCCTCATGGGGAAAGCCGGGACGGAGGCGGTGATCGAGGACTGCGCTTCCGGCGAGGTGACTTTGGACTTCGGCTTTGAGGCGCTGGACATGCCGGAGCCGGAGAAAAAGGACAGCTATACCGCGACCTTCCTGGCCGACGGCAAAGTGGTGGCGGAGATCTCCTACCGGCCCGGCGACACGGTCCTGGGGGAGCCGGAGGTGCCTGTCAAAGAGGGATACACCGGCTTCTGGAGCCGCTACGCCCTGGGTCAGGCGGATATCACGGTCACGGCGGTCTATCGGCTGCGGCAGGTGTCCGGCGGTGAAAAGCTCACTTCCGGGCATTACGACCTGGCCTTCGGCGCTTCCGGGACCCTCGCCGTGGCGGCAGGGAGCAGCGTCACCCTATCCGGGGAGGCGGAAAATCTCGCCGTCGTCGCGGAGAGCGGCGCAGAGCTGATTCTGGACGGCCTGCATCTAACCGGCGACCGCTGTCTTCTGGACCTGGGGGAAGGCTGCACCCTGTGCCTCACGGGCGCGAACAGCCTGGCGGCGGAAAGCGACGATCGGGACAATACCGCCGTTCCTCTGCGCTTTGAGGGGAGCCTCACCGTTTCCGGCCCCGGCAGCCTTGCCGTCGTGTCCGGCGTCGGCAACAGCGCCCTCTGGTCCGAGGGCGGGACCTTGACCCTGGAGAACGGACTCCTGCTGGTGAAAAAGCTGGACCTGCTGGGCTTCGACGGCGGCGCGGTGAACGCATCTCGGGTCGTCGTAAAGGGGGGCAGCCTCCTGATCTACACCGACAGCGACAATGTGCCCGCTATTTGGGCGGAGAGCACGGTTCTGGAGGGGGGCAGCCTCCATGCCCGCTGCCTGCGCACGGAGCAGGTGGTCGCGGGCAGGCTGACCCTGGCGGGCGGCGCCGCCCGGCTGGAGGGCCACAGCCCCAACAGCAGCGGGGCGGCCAGGGACACCTTCAATGCCTCCGCCACCGACGCTTCCGGCAGCGGCTTCCTGGAGGGCTCGACCACGGCAGAGCGGGTGATGCTCACGAACCAGCCTGTCACCTTCTGCGGGAAGTCGGTGGACATGGAGGTCTATAACGTAAACGACAACAACTATTTCAAGCTGCGGGACATCGCCGCCCTGATGAACGGGAGTAAAAGCAGCTTCTCCGTCAGCTTCGATCCCGAACTAAGGGCGGTGACCGCCTGCCGGGGCGAAGCCTATACCTTTGTCGGCGGCGAGCTGCTGCCCGGCGAGGATAAGTCTTCCACGGCGGTCCCCAGCCGGTGGCTTCTGTATGTGGACGGAACTCTCCAGCCCTGCGCCGCGGGGAACGTGGGCGGCGCCAACTTCTTCAAACTGCGGGACCTGGCCGAAGCCCTGGGCTTCCGCGTGGACTACGATGCGGATACGCGCACGGTGATCATCGAACCGTAGCCCTTCGGATCAAAATACGCTAGACAATACCAGAATGGTCTGATGCCTGTTTGGGCCGAGCTTTTATGCCCCCCCCATTCTGTGTCGTGTGATGACGAACTAAGATAAAAACTGGCGAGGAACACTCGAAATTCGAGTGCGCCTCGCCAGTTTTTGTTTGGCAGTCTTATCCTTCTTCCTCCTTACTCGGCCAATCGCTTCAGCCGCTCTTCCAGTTCCGCGACGATCCGGTTTCGTTCTTTCTCTCCAGATGCCCGGTTATAGGGACGCAGGTATTCTTCCCGCAGCTTCTCCGCCTCGCGGGACCAAGCTTCAAACTCCGCTCTCGTCATCGTACCGTTGCGAACCCTGGCAAAATACCTCTTGTAAGCGCGGCTGTGGGCCAGCCAGATGGGGTGTTCCCGGATCTTGGCCTTGTAGCTCTGCTTCGCGCCAATATCCCGGCAGGTCTTTTCCGGTTCTCCGGGAGCCGGACGTTCACAATAGGTGTAGGTCATACCGGGACGCTGCAGGAACCAATGCCCGCAGCTGGGACAGCGTTTGGGGATGAAGCCCTTCTGGATCCCCTTCATCAGCTCCAAGTAGATGAAGTCAATCAGCCGATCAACAAAGATCCGCTCCACCAGCTCCGCAGGCTGATCGTAGTCCCATGCATTTCGCATGTAGTATTGCAGCTGCACGGTCGGCGCGTCTCGTTCCTTACTCGCGCCAAGGCTCACGCCCGTCACCAACGCGCCATTCCCTCTGCCGCTGATCTGCTCTGCCAGTGGGAGCTTCTTCTGCCCCTTTTTCTTTTCCGGCTCTGCCCAGCGGAAGACGTTTTCGAGAAACATGGCATACCGCTCCTGAATAAGATCCAGATCTTCTTCTGCCTGAAAACAGTATTCCGGCGTGACCGTTGAAAGCTGCTCTCCCGGCAGGAAGCTGCGGAAGAACGGCAGGGCCTGCAGTTTCTTCTTTGCGTTCTTCATGCTCTCTGAAATATCCTTGCCCTGATCCATCGCCTCGCGCAGATGCGCGAGGCTCTTTTTATATGCGTCGGTATCCTCATCCAGCAGCTCCGTCAGGATCGAGCCGTATACGATCCCTTCCTGCGAATCCTCAATCCAGTATTCCTGCTCGCCGAATAAGACCAGCGTATGTGTACGAGGCCGGTCAAAGTCGAACAGGTCCTTTCCCAATACGCCCATAAGGGTACCTCCGTTTTAGAAGATGTAATCGAAGCGTTAGAGTTATGGTACATCATCTATTTACAAAAGTCAAGGGATGTGGTACACTGCGCTCCGAATAGAAGATGCACAGGACAAGAATATAATCTAATACAGGAGGTGAAAAATGACGGGCAAAACAGAAAAACTGAACACCGTGACCGGAGAGGAACTGCTGAACACGCCGATCCGCTCTCCCGGCTTCATAGTGGACACCCTGCTCGGACAGGGGCTGCACATCCTGGCCGGCTCCCCAAAGGTGGGGAAGTCGTGGCTGGCGCTGTGGCTGGCGGTGACCGTGGCGAAGGGTGAAGCCGTATGGAACATGGAGAGCAAACAGGGGACGACGCTCTACTTGTGCCTGGAGGATTCCCTGCTCCGCATCCAGAATCGGCTGCTGGAGGTGACGGAGGAGGCGCCTGCCAGTGTCCATTTCTGCACGGAGAGCGCGATAATCGGCAAAGGGCTGGAGAAGCAGCTGGAAGATTTCCTTGCGGAGCATCCCGATACAGTGCTGATCATCATCGACACGCTCCAGATGGTGCGGGGAGCCTACGACCAAAGCTATGCCAGCGACTACCGGGATCTGTCCTCTCTCAAAAAGCTGGCTGACGCCCACGGGATCGCCATTCTGCTCATCCATCATTTGCGGAAGGAGCCCTCCGACGATGTGTTCTCCCGCATCTCCGGAACCACGGCCATCAGCGGGGCGGTGGATACAAGCCTGACCCTGGTTGAAACGGAGCGCGGCAGCGGAGAGGCGACGCTCTACTGCATCGGGCGGGACATCGAGTACGGAGAGCTGGAGCTGGAGCGTGACGAGGACAACGTATGGCGGCTCAGAAGGGACAGCCGCACGACGCCAAAAAGCGGAGGCTTGGTATCTCTTCTCTCTGAAATCGTGACGATGCGGGGAGACTTCATCGGCACTCCCACCGAGCTGATCGCGCTCATCGACCCTGGCGGGACGGAAGGATTCTCCGTCCGAAAGATCTCCGGTCAGGTGGCGAAAAGCCTTGCAGTGCTTGGGAAGGCGGGCATTGAGGCGACAGTGCGAAGGAGCAACGGGAAGCGGCTCATCGAGCTTCGCCGTGCCGATAGTGACGAAATACCAGGTACCGGAAACAGCGACCCTATCGGCACGGAGAACCGGCCAAACACTTCATTGAATTGAAGTGGACACGTTTATGATTTGGTACGAGTCCACTTCAGGTTAATAAAGTGCGTACATTGAAAAGTTCATAGAGGAGGAAAAAGAAAATGAAATACCCAAACGGATTCTATCAGATGGACAGCCGCATCTTTGACCGGGGACTCAAGCCGATTGCGTTCGCAGTCTACAACTACCTCGTCTCCTGCGCCGGGAGTCGGCGGAGCTGCTTCCCGTCGGTGCGCACCATCGCCGGGAAGTGTTCCTGTTCCGAGAGCGCCGCGAGAGATGCGGTGAAACAGCTGGAAGCACTGGGGCTGATCCGAAAAGAGTACAGCTACCGTGAAAACCGCTACGGCGTCCGCCAGCAGACCAGCAACACTTACTCCATTCTTCCCCTGCCGGACTACTACGAAAACGGAGAACCGAGATATGCCCAGGCCGAGGAACTGCCCCTGTGAGGCCACTGTCGGTCCCGTGTGGGATTCTTCGACAAGGGCAGGAATGTGGTGGCTCCAGAAATTCCGCCGAAGCCCAGCGCAGCGGGTTCGGCGGAAAGAGGCGGAGCAGCGGAGTGAGCAATCTTCGGCCCTTTTGGGCCGAAGGGAGGGATGCGGAGCCTGCTCCGACGACAAGCAAGCAGGAGAAAGCCCTGCCGCTCTTTCGGCGGCCAGGCGGCCACATCTGCCCGCAGTGCGGGCAGAACGGGGATTCCCCTTTGACGCTTTTCCGCTGCGGGGAAAACGGGATTGACGCTGATTCACGGAAAAGCCGGAAAACACGGGCTTTTTCCGACGCTATTCATGAGAAAGGAACAATTCACGCAAATGGCAAACAGTAATACCAGACACACCGTTTGGCTGTCCCCGGAGGCTTGGGATCAGGTGGAGAACCATTACCGGACAGACAACTGCACCACCAAAAACGAATACATCGAGAAGGCGATCCGCTTCTACTCCGGCTACCTGGAGGCAGGCAGCGACGCTTCCTACCTCCCTCGCGTCCTGGCCGGGATCCTGGAAGGAAAGCTCACCGCCTTCGGCAGCCGCATCGGGAGCCTGCTCTTCAAGCTGGCGGTGAACGACGGCATGCTCACTACCCTTGCCGCCGACACTATTGACATCGACGCGCCGACTCTGGACCGGCTGCGGTCCCAGTGCGTCAAAGACACTAGGCAGATCCACGGCGTCATCGACCTGCTGGATGCGGTCCAGGCACGGGAGGACTGAGGCATGCCGAAGTTGGTTCAGAAGTGTTCGTACATCAAGTCGGGGAAGGCCGCCGGGTATATGAAGTACATCGCCACCCGCGAGCGCGTGGAAAAGCTGAGCGGCACCGCCCCCGTCACGGAGAAACAGCGGGAGCTGATCGCCTCTCTCCTCCGGGACTTCCCGGACACGTGGGAGCTTCATGAGTACGCAGACTACGAATCGGCCCCTACCGTCGCCTCCGCCTCCGCCCTGATCTCCATGGCGCTGGACATGAACGCGGAGGAAGTGCAGACGCGGGACGGCTACATGAAGTATATCGCTACCCGTCCGCGGGTGGAACGGCAGGGGGAACATGGACTCTTCGGCAGCGAGGACGCCGTCTCTCTGGACGCCGCCCTCAAGGAATTGGAAGAGCATCAGGGCAATGTCTGGACCTTCATCTACTCTCTCCGTCGGGAAGACGCCCAGCGCCTGGGCTACGACCGGGCCGCTGCCTGGCGCACGCTCCTCCGCAGTCAGCAGGTGGAGATGGCGACGGCCATGAAGATCTCTCCGGACAAGCTCCGCTGGTACGCCGCCTTCCACGACGAGGACACGCATCCCCACATCCACATGATGGTCTGGTCAGCGGACCCTAAGCAGGGATATCTCACCAGGACCGGCGTCGCAGAGCTGCGTTCCCGGATGACAGGCGAGGTCTTTCGGGACGAGCTGCTCCAGCTCTACCGGCAGAAGGACATGAGCTATAAGGAAGTGACCGAGGCTGCCAGGGATGCTCTGCGGGCGTTGCGGCAGGAGATGGCCGCAGGCTTCTGCGACGATCCGGAAGTAGGTCGGCAGCTTGCGGAGCTGGCCTTCTCTCTGTCCTCCGTCTCCGGGAAGAAGCAGTACGGCTATCTCAGGAAGGAACTGAAGGAGAAGGTAGACAGGATCGTGGACACCCTGGCGGAGCTTCCCGTGGTGGCAGAGTGCTATGAAGCCTGGAACGTCTGCAAGGATGCCCAGGTGAACTACTACCGGGAGCAGGAACGGGAGCAGCTTCCCCTGTCCCGGCAGGAGGAGTTCCGAAGCATCAAGAACCTGGTGATCCGGGAAGCGGAACGTCTGCGGCAGGGCATCCCCAGCTTCGAGGACAGGGACATGGCGGAGGAACCGATCAACGAGGACGATGTCTATATCCTGGATGACCAAGATGCCAGCGCCTACTTCCGGGCGAAGGCGGCGCTCTACGACGGCTATACCTCCAGAGAGGAAAAGGCGGAGGCGGTGTCGGAGCTGGAATACCTGGCGGAGGAGGGCAGCAGTGAAGCGGCGCTCCTATTGGGGAAGGCATGGAGGGACGGGCTCTGCGCGCCGCCGTGGGAGGAAGAAGCGGAACGATGGTTCCGTATTGCTGCCGAGGCCGGGAACAGCCAAGCGAGGTATGACTTGGGGGTCCTCCTGCTGGATCAGGGCAAGAACGATGAAGGGATCGACCTGCTGGTGAAAGCGGCCAACCAGGGAAACGCCTACGCCCTGTACCGGCTGGGCAAAGAGGCCCTGACCGGTACAGCTATGCGAAAGAACGTCCCTTGGGCGATCACCGTTCTCACGTATGCGGCGGAGGCCGGACATGCCTATGCGCAGTACACCCTGGGCAAGCTCTACCTCCAGGGCGAGGACATCCCGGAGGACAGGGAGCAGGCCTTCTACTGGCTGGAGGAAGCGGCCACGCAGGGCCACGCTCATGCGGAATATCTGTTGGAGCACCTGAACGATGAGGTCCGGCCCTCGGCACTGCTGGCGGCGACGAGGCTGCTGCATCATCTGAGCCGGGTCTTCCGGGAGGCGGAGCCGCAGGCACCCGACGCGCCCCGTCTGCGGATAGACCGGAAGCGGGCGAGGCAGCTGATGGAGAAGCGGCTCGCCATGGGCCACAAGCCGGACGATCACGAGGAACAGGTCATCGGGCAGGAGATGGTCACGCTCTGGTGAGGTCCCCGGCTTCTCCTGATAAAGCCTAACTATATACAAAGAAAGGTTAAAGCCTCCCGTCGGAGGCTTAGAAACCCAAAAAGAAAAACAAATCGTTTTCTCGACGCAATGTGTCCCTCAAGCCGTCGCAAACCGGTGTTGATCAGTACCTGAGATGCATATTAACGCATGGAACTGTTAAATAAAATGTGGGAATCGAAAGAAATACAAAATAAATTGCTAGACTTTCACTGAATTCTGTGGTATGTGTTCGTGCTAAGAAACAATACACAGGAGGTGGAAGCATGAGAATCAAGGGACTGCTCAAAGACAGACAGCCGCTTATCAAGCAACTATCACAGGAAACCGGCATCATGGCTGAGTATGAGGGAGCGCCATCCTTTAAGTATAGGATCGGACCGTATACCGTCCTCCGCGACGGAAGTATAAACGTTGACGATGACCTGGCTGACAGGGGATTGTTACAACGGCTTGCTGACCTCAAGCTGATAAGCCTTGAACACTCTGGAAACAGACAGGTTGCCTTTGCGACGGAGGGATTCACTGGTCGAACGATGGTCAATCTTGTGAACACCCTGGCAGCCAGAGGGGAGATGATTAACAAGGCCTTAGGCGTGCCGGATGCGGTACGCATGGACATGGAATTGGTGCAATACCTGAAAGATACAAGACCAAATTCCATGCAGGAGTTCGTAGATGTGCTATATCGTTGTGGCGGAGAAAAAGCGATACAAGGCCTGCAGTTAACCCCAGGGCAGCTTACATTTACTAACTTCCCGAACACGGAAGCAAGCTATACTCTGGCAAAGCATATCGTAAACGCAGCGGTCACGAAGCAGTGGAAGAAAGCGTCGGCGCCGACAGACATAAACGAGAAGTATAGCTTCCGGGTGTGGCTCAATTCTATCGGGATGATCGGGCCAGAGTTCAGCAAGGTAAGGGCGGAACTGTTAAAGAACCTCACTGGGGATGCCGCCCATCGAACCCAGGAACAGCAACAAGCCTTTTACAAAAAACTCCGAAAGAAACGAAGCAAACCAGAGCCGGACTTTATCTTACTGTGAGGGAGATACTTGTGGATAGAAACGTGACCGTTATCCCGCAGCGAGAGCGGTCGGATAATGTAAGAATACTCGCAGCTGTTTACTGCCGGGTGTCAACAAAAACCGAACGGCAGAGCGATTCCCTGGAAAACCAGATTGCTCATTATACTGAGGCGGTGAAAAACGACCCTCGATATGAGCTGGTTGAAATCTACTACGATTATGGCATTTCCGGCTATAAGAATGCCAGACCGGGATTCCAGCGGATGATGGAGGATGCGGAGAAGGGCAGATTCCAACAGATCATAACAAAGGCTATTACGCGCTTTGCCCGCAATACCCACACGGTTCTGGAATCTACGCGCCGGTTGAAGGAACTGGGTATCGGGGTATACTTCGAGCTTCAGGGCATAGACACTATGTCGCAAGAAGGGGAACTGCTCATGACGCTGTTTGCCGCCTTTGGTCAAGCGGAGAGTGAAGGAGCTCGGGAACACACCTTGATGGCCCTCAGGCGGAAGTATGAAGAAGGAAAGCCACCGCGACAATTACAAAGATCGATGGGCTACAAAAAGGGCGAGGATGGCGAGTTCTACCCGGACGAATATGCACCGCTGGTAATGGAAATGTTTGAGATGGCGGCAGATGGTTACACGGCAGCCCAGATTACCAATTATTTAAACGGCGAGGGTATTACAAATCACAATGGAAAGCCATTCCACCGGGCAAGCGTTACACGTATCATTCGGAACCCAGCCTACAAAGGCGATTTCATCGCACAGCAATACTATGTGGATGAGAATCGAAAGCTGATCCGAAATAACGGAGAAAAACCCCTGATCTATATCCAGAACGACCATATCCCAATCGTAACTGAAAAGCTATGGGATATGGCTCAGAAGACATTGGACACTGCAACCCATAAGGTTGTTTCGACGATAAGCCAGCCACTTGAACTAACGGATGATAACTACCCATATAGAAATCAACTGTTCTGTGCAGAGTGTGGGCATAGGCTTTCCCGCTCGATTCGCGCTGGAAGGGTCCTATGGGAGTGTAGCGGGAAAACGCGCTTCACTCATAAGTTCTGTTCAGGAGTCAGCGTGACCGATGATGAGATCCGTAAATGGCTGCCTTTTGACGGCCCGCAATATGTGTCCGCTGTGGTTGTGAAGGGAAAAGTCAAAGAGCATAATCACATCCCAGAGCCGGAATGGAAGAAGGATCACAAAAAGAAAACGCACAGCACAGCAGTACCTGAACTTAATGAGGAGAACTACCCATATCTGAATAGAATCTTCTGCAAATACTGCGGATCCCGACTGAGGCGGATTATTACGAATGCAGGAAAAGTGGTATGGATATGCAACGATTCCAGCCGGCATGGAAAAGGCTTCTGCAAAGGAATCCGAATCCCCGATGAGAAGTTGAATGCCCTGCGCGACGTTGACTTCGACGTGTTCATTGGAAAGGAGAAGGTGCATGGAAAGGACTGTTACGGTTATTCCCGCCAGCCAGATAAAGAGCGTAGCAACAGCTAATATTGGGAGAAAAAAACGGGTAGCAGCATACTGCCGTGTATCCACCGAACTGGAGGAACAACAGAGTTCCTTTAAGAACCAGGTCGAATACTATACCAATATGATTAACAACCGGCCTGATTGGGAACTGGCAGGAGTGTTTGCCGATGATGGGGTCTCTGGCACTAATGCAAAGAAGCGCTTTGGCTTTATGGATATGATAGCCGCCTGTGAAGAGGGGCGGGTCGATCTTGTAATAACAAAGTCGATCAGCCGATTTGCCCGGAACACAGCGGATAGTTTGAACTACTGCAGAAAACTAAAGAACCTTGGTATCCCAATAATCTTCGAAAAAGAAGGAATCAATACGATGGAAGCATCCGGTGAGTTGATGTTTACGATCCTTTCATCGCTGGCACAAGAGGAGAGCCGGAACATTTCTGAGAACACCGCATGGGGGATCCGATCCAAATTCAGGCAAGGTATCCCGCACATAAACACGGAGGCTTTGCTTGGCTATGATAAGGACGCAGACGGTAATCTGGTTATCAACGAGGAGCAGGCTTCCGTTGTCCGGCGTGTATACCGGGAATTTCTGGAAGGCTGGGACATTTCGGACATCGCCCGCCGGTTGAATGATGAGGGCATCCCTGGGGTTCACGGCAGAGTCAGTTGGCATGCTGTGACCATCAAAAGAATGCTCCAGAATGAAAAACATGTCGGTGACATACTTATGCAGAAAACCTATACAACGGATTTCCTAACTAAGACACAGACGGAAAACAATGGAGAGTTGGAGCAGTATTACATCAAAGATAATCACCCGGCCATCATCAGTCGGGAAAACTGGGATGCAGTCCAATTGGAACTCTCACGACGAGAGGCTTTCCGTAAAAGGCACGGACTCTGGACATTGGGAAGCAGCACCAATAATCCGCTATGTTCCCACGTATTCTGCGAGTCCTGCGGAGGAAAATACATCCGCAAGTGTTGGGAAGGCATCACGGAGGTATTCTGGAAATGCGAGAATGCCGAAAAGAAAAAAGGACACATCTGCAATGCGAAGAATATAAAAGAGTCCGCGTTGCAGAAAGCCATAGTCATCGCATGGAATAGCATCGTAGCTGACCGAGAGCTGCATCTCCCAGGCTGGGAACAGATGGTAACTGATGGAGATGCACTCCAGAAGTATTGGGGACGTAATATGATCGCCATCACCGAGGACGGACCGCTAGAAGCAGAAGTGCCAGAGCTAACACGCATGATGTTAGAGGAGATCACGGTGAAATCTCCATCAGAGATGACAGTTGCATTTCTGGATGGTACGGTGAAAAACATAAAGCTGGATACGCTGGATATCAGATAAGCACGATGCTTATCAAGATAATTCTCATTATATCAAATACTCCTCAGTTTTCAATAGTAGGAGCAAAAACAAACTGTGATAATTATACGACACAGAAGGAGAAGGAACAGCAGGTTTTCGGATATTATACGCCGTTGCAGCCAGAATATAGCCCTAGAACTCCCTAGTATACGAACTATTCACAGTCTTAAGTATCGTTAGTACTAGTGGGCCGTCCTGGTTGCCATCGCTATTCCCGTGTTCAGCGCTCAGCTCGAGAAGAGCCGCGATGCTACTGACCTTGCCAATGTCCGTTCCGCCTATGGCGAGGCCGTTGCTCAGTACCTGTCTGATGGAAGCGTCTCCAGCACTTTTTCCATTGCTGGGTGCACTTTCACTGCTTCTGAATCCAGTGGTGTGATTACTGTCGAGATGACTGGCGGCATTCAGAGCAAGGATGATGGTGTCAAGAACGTCAAGATGGTAGACGGCGTAATCTCAAACAGCTAAAGCCTATTTGCGATTCCGGACGTTAGCGTCGGTTAGCGTTTGCTCGAAATAGAAAAGCATCTTATCCAGCCTCTCCTTTCCGGGAGAGGGGAGGCTGTGGATTCCCGGAAACAGAGCGCTTCCCCAGCTAGCGGGGAAGCGCTCATTTTCTAGGCTTCGACAGCTTGGATTCTCATGTATAATTCCTGATTTCGCTTCGAAAACAGCTAAATATTTCATTGGGTTGAGGCTTTCCGTCGAGCAATTGCTTTTGGCATGGTATGCTGTTTTCATTAAAATTCGGTTGTTTCTTCGACTACGCATCTGCTGGTTCATTAAACTGTTCCTTGGTGTCGTCACGATGCCCCTTAGCCAGACGGATGCAGATGTTGAAGCCTTTTAATTTCACACGGAAATGTGGTATGAAATATGAAACTTTTGTTAGCTACCCGGTCAACAGGCAGGATTGAAAAAAAACACCCCGCGCCTTATATCTTTCTTTCCTTTTTCCTTCCTCTGTTTATTATTACGGCGGCACTTGTGGGACTGCAAATCGTTCCTTTCGGTGATAATACACTTGTGATTTCAGACGCGGACTTGCTGTATGTGAATTACCTCGGTTTTGTGGGGCGTGCTGTGAGGGGACTGGAAGGCCTCACCTATTCCTTCGAGAAGGGACTGGGGGGCAATATGATGAGTTCGTGGGGCTGGTTCCTTCTCAATCCCACTTTTGCGATTTTCGCTCTATTCAAAACATCGCACTATGCATTGGCCTTCACAATTGTTTCCACGTTGAATCTCTGCATCTGTGGTCTCACCATGTATATCCTCCTAGCGTCGCTCTATGGGCATCAGCAGAGCAATCTCATTTTCTCTACGGCCTATGCGCTCTGTGGCTTTAATGTGGCCAACGTGTTCCAAGCGAATTTCTTTATCGGAATTACCGTGCTGCCCCTGGTGGTTCTTGGCTTGCTCCGCATCTTCCATGATCGGAGCCCCCTGCTGTACATCCTCTCCCTGTGTTATGCCCTGTTGATGAATTTCTATTTCGGCTTCATGCTCTGTGTTGCCTCTGTCCTGTTTTTCTGCGCCGCCTGGATTGCAGATGGGAAAAGTGTTGGGAACAAAAGACGGGTAATTGTGAAATACTGCCTATCTTCCCTGCTGGCCGGGCTGCTGGCCGCGGTGATATGGCTCCCCGCCCTGCTTTCCCTTAGAGGCGGCCGTTTGGATTTAACAACATTTGGAAATTATTCTTTCAAAGAAAAGATGCCTTTCCTCGATATTTTCGCCAAACTGTTCATCGGGGCGAACAGCGCGATGGAATTGATTGATGGTCTTCCCAATATCTTTGTTGGCATACTCCCTGTCGCCTTGGTGATCCTTTTTTTCTTGAATAAAGACGTACACGGCAGGAAAAAAGCCGCCGCTGGTTTTCTGTTGGGTGTTTATTTGGTTTGTTTTTATATTATCGCTATGGATATGCTGATGCACGGAGGAACGTTCACAATTTGGTTCAATTTCCGCTATTCCTTCGTCTTTTCCTTCCTGCTGCTGTTCATCGCTGCCTATGAATGGCAAAGACTTAACGCCGTGTCTATGCACGATGTTAAATGGATGGCGGTGATTCTGCTGCTTGGAACCGTTGCGGTTTTCTCAAAACAATATGAATTTGTCGGGGGAGGCAATGTGTTGCTGGACCTTATCATCTTTGCATTGATTATTCTTGCCCTATGGATGCACAGAAAAGATCCAGCTAAAAATCAATATCGTACCTTTGTGCTTATTACATTGGTGCTGGTTTCTCTAGAGCTGTTTCTCAACTATGAAATCTCGACCCGCAAGATCCAATCCTTTGGGATTACGAAATCCGAGTATCGGGAAACCGTGGATTTCGTGGATGCACTTGTGCGAGGCATTCAAAAAAACGACAACGGGTTTTACCGCATGGAAGTCAATAAACAGCGCTCTGGTAAGTCGGGAAACGACCCTATGCTCTATGGCTATTACGGCGTCGGGCACGGCGGTTCCGATGATCGTATGTTTGTTATAGATGGGATGAACAAGCTGGGCGTACACCGTTACGACTTGCGCTACTATTACAAAGAAGGTGTCACAGCTGCGACGGATACATTTCTGGGTCTGCGCTATGTGATCGCACAGGAAGATTTGGCGGAAGAAAAGAATTATGAGCGTTACATTTCCTTTGGGGACTGGGTGCTTTATAAGAATCCTTGGGCATTGCCCATCGCAGTACTGTCCTGCCCGGAACTGGGCGAAGTTGAAATAGACTACTCAGACGTATTTGAAAATCTGAATGCCATATGGTCTGCCATGACCGGAAGCGCTGAACCTGTTTTTATGGAAGAGAACGAGATCACCTTCACCGCGCATCACCGTATGGGAGCAGGGGAGATTTCCGGCCAGGAGGCTGCCGCTATCGTGGAAGAGAGGGATCGGGCCTTGGCTTTGAAAATGGAATATGAGAACGGAAAAGTTTCGGATTTAGTTTCTGAAGACGAATCAGATGCGCTCTTGACAGATGCTTCCTATATAGAGTTTACCTGGCTCGCAAAAAAGGACGGTGCGGTGTATATTTATAACCGATCCGGTGTTACGGAGAGAGAGGGTTCTGCCGAACCTGTACTCGCCTGTCTAGGTTACTATCACGCCGGAGAAACCGTCACCGGATACCTGCTGGTCCCGGGCGATATGGTTTCCACTTACCTCTTGGAGGATGTCGCTGGCCGCTTCCGCGCTGCTTATGCAAATGCAGACGCTCTAGCGGTCCTTAGCAGAATAGTCCGTTCCCGCCCTATCACAATCGAAAAGATCAAGGAATCCTATCTCCGAGGAGAATTCACCTCCGACGGAAACCAGTTGCTGCTGTTTACCATTCCCTGGGACGAGGGCTGGACCCTGTGGGTTGACGGGGAAACGGTGGAGATTCGGAAGGTTTTAAACCTGTTTATGGCAGCGGAAGCCCCCAAGGGGACCCACAGCTATGAACTGCGCTTCGTGCCCGCTGGACTGAAGGGGGGGACTTTAGCCGCCACAGTAGGGCTCCTGGCGCTGCTTATATACCTGCCCATCGACCTGACGCGGCGGAAGCGCCGGAATGACGCGCAGCCAGAGACCATGGACCCCACGGCGACAAAAGGAGAGGCGGAGCTTGGATAAACCGGACATCTTTGACCGCATCATGGCCTGGCGGCTGCTGCGGCCTTTGCAGCCCTTCTATCAAAAGTACAAGGAGATACTGCTCTATCTCTTCTTCGGGGGGCTGACCTTTTTCCTGAGCATCTT
>JAEEGK010015043.1_pt1 | contig 17220 bp, 16 predicted proteins | sample 8958771 | NCBI WGS metagenome assembly JAEEGK01 (sample SAMN16246547, study PRJNA631951) | gut metagenome | biome: gut microbiome; feature: rumen; material: SC-attached | host: Bos | place: Iran: Karaj | collected 2018-10
GTTGCCAACGAGAATGTCGTGGGTTCAAGTCCCATTGCCCGCTCTTAAATATAAAATCAAAATTCAGTCGCAAGACTGAATTTTTTTTTGTCTGAAAAGAACAAGAGTAAAAAACATCTTCAATTTTTATATAATATAAAGATTAGAGGAAAACAAAAGTGTCTAAAAAAAATATATTAATATTGGATAATAGTGTTCCTGCCTACGATATGTCTGCCGGTTATAGGACGGCAGATATGTATATTGATATTTTTTTGGATTTGGGTTTAAATGTAACACTGTTTCCTTTAGATTTTTTGAAAACAGAACCATATTATTCATATTACAAAAACAAATCGGTTGAAATTCTTGCAGGAGAACAATTCAAAAAAAATCATAAAAAATGGATAAAAGAAAACGGTAAAAATATAGATTTTATTCTTTTAAATACTCCAAGAGCAATTCGTTATATCAATTTATTAAAAAAATATACAAATGCAACGATTATTTATCACGGCAGGGATATGCATTTTGTAAGGTTATACGAACTTTTTAAAATTAATAAATCTTTTAAAAGTTTATTTCAATCCGCGATTTTTTATTTTATTGAAAAATATCTGTATAAAAAATCAGATGTTTTTCTTTCCGTAAGTTTAAAAGAAGTAAAAAAGATAAAAGAAATTGTTCCTGAAATTAAAGCTTACTATCACCCTGTTTTTTATTACAAGAAATTTAATGAACCGATAATAGATTTTAGCAATAGAAATAATTTATTGTTTGTAGGAGCAAAACACTGGCCTAATATAGATGCAATAAAATGGTTCGGTAATGAAATAATGCCAATAGTAAACAAAAGTAATCGAGATATAAAACTTATTGTGGTTGGAAATTTACCGGAAAACTTACAAGAACAAATAAAAAATAACAGCATTATTTTTACAGGGAAAATCTCGGAAGAAAAATTAGAAAAATTATATAAAAATGTTAAGCTTGTCGTTATACCTCTTCGTTTTGGTGCAGGTGTAAAAGGGAAAACAATAGAGGCTATGTATTATGGGTTACCGATAGTGGCAACATCGTTTGCTTTAGAAGGCTTACCGGGTAATGTAGAAAAAATAATTAAACCTATAGATAATGCAAATGATTTTGCAAATAAAGTATTAGAAATATATAACGATGATGAATATAATTATGAAATTTCTAAAAATTTTAATGAATATATAAAAAAATATTTTTCTTACGAACAAGCTTTATCGGTTATTAGAAAAATTTTAGAGTAATTTTTATGAGAATATTTAAATTATTTTTTGAAATACTAATAGATTTTTTTGCATCTATGTTTCCTATACAACAAAATAAAGATGAAAAAAAATTTTTAATTCTAAATTATTGGCATCTTGGTGATTATATAATGCTGCTTGAAGCGTATAAAGAAATTCGAAAATATTTTCCTAAACACAAAATATTTTTTTTATCAAATTTAGAAATTGCCAAAGAAAATAAAAATTTTGATGAAATTATTGATATTAAATTATCATCTTTTTTTTCTGAATTTGGAATGAACATTAGAAATATAATTTACAGATTTAATATGTTTAGAAAAATAAATATCAAATATGATTACATCTTTAATCTTGAAAGACATGGTAATGATTTAACAACTTTAATGATAAACTTAAAATCCAATAATAAAATAGGGTATGAACAAGAATACATAGGGCTCAAAAAACAAATATGGAAAATCTTTTCTAAAGTATATACACAAAAAGTAAATTCAAAAATATTGCATAATACATTATCAATGAAATACTTGTTCTCGCAAACTATTCCGGAATATAAGATACAAGAAGATAACTATTATTTGCCTAAATTAGATAGTGCCAATATAGAGCAATATAATTCGTTGACGGATAAAAAATATTATGTCATTTGCTTAGGTTCTGCAGATAAATTTAGAAATTGGGAAATTGAAAAATTCATAGCTTTTTCCGAAAAATCTGTAACAAAAGCAGAAAATATTGTTTTGGTCGGTTCAAAAGAGGAAAAATTTTCAGGAGAAACTTTTGTATCAAAATATAAAGGCAATAAAAATATTATTAATTTAATAGGAAAAACAAATTTAAAAGAGTTGGTTTCCGTTATGAAATATGCCAAATTTTATATGGGTAATGATACAGGTACTACACATTTGGCAATAAGTCTAAAAATACCATCAATAGCTATAGTGTGTGGAGCAAATTTTAATTGTTGTTTGCCATATTTTGAAGATAATAAACAAAATTTACAATATTTTAATAATATTTCTGTTTATAAGAAAATGGATTGTTTTTTGTGTTGGTATAAGTGTAAATATTTAAACAGTATTTCTAAAAATTATAAATGTTTGGAAGAAATTACAGAACAGGATGTTTTGGATCAATTTAATATTTTAAAAGGACATTGTAGTATTGAATGAATATGAAAGGAAATAAGGAAAAAATAGTATTATATGCTCCCGTATATTTGGGGGATTTTATTTGGTTTACATCAGCATTGGATTTAATATACAGTTACGATAAGAATATTAAAGTTTCTTTGATAATATTTGAAGAACATAAAAAATTGATATCGACAGATAAATTCAATATCGATAAAATAATAACAATCAATAAAAAATTTTTTTTACACAAAAATAAATTCATTCGATATATATATAAGTTATTTTGGTTAATAGACATTCCTAAAATCATAAAATTTTACAATTACAATCTAATATTTTTTACAATACCGCCTAAAATATTTATAAAAATATTTTCAAAGGTATATATGTTTAAAAATATTATTTCTTTGGATTCTGTTTTTCAAGGCAGTAAAATAGAAAAAAAAGACTACAAATATTTTTCAAAGATTATTGATACTACAAAATTTAAAGATTCTCATTTTATTATAAGATTTCAAACATTAATTCGGTCACTATTTCCTACCTATAATATGGCAATACCTACATTACCTTATACAAAATATTTAGGAAATGAAATAAAATCATTGATAGGAGAAACAAAACAGTATAAGGTAGCTTTATGTACACGAGGTTCTGCAGATTGGAAGTTCTTGAATATAGATTTTCTGAAAGAAGTGATATCGCAAATAGATGATATTTATGATGCAACTTTTTTTGTTATAGGTTCGGGTGATTTCAAATTCGATGACACAGATAAATTAAAAAAACTTTTACCAAATAAAGATATTAGGAGTGTATATAATAAAACGTCTTTGTTGGAATTGACTGAATTCATGAAAAATATGGATTTGTTAATATCGATAGATACCGGAGTTGTTCATATAGCAGCGGCTGTCAATACTCCCGTTATATCATTATGTGGTCCGACATTACCTACACATTCCGCACCTGTTTACCATAAAGGAGTATCTTTGTACTCCGGGAGATCTTGTTCTCCTTGTGATATTCAAATTAATACAAATAACAAAATATGTAACGATATGAAATGTTTAAGAGATATTACTGCGGATATTGTATTAAAAAATGTAAAAGAGTTATTAAATGAACGAATATAAAAAACAAGTGTCTATAATAATAGTAAATTATAATACTAAAGATCTGACAAAGAAATCAATACAGTCTGTTCTTGATAAGACTGAAGGTATAGAATATGAAATTATTATTGTTGACAATGATTCACAAGACGGTTCACTAGAGGATTTAAAGAAAAATTTTCAAAATAAAATAACGATAATCCAGTCAAAAAAAAATCTTGGTTTTGGAAGAGCAAATAATTTAGGAATAAAGTATGCCACAGGCAAATATATATTTCTATTAAATTCCGATACTGAATTAATAAACAATGCGATAAAAATATTTTATGATTATATGGAACAAAATGAACAAGTTGGGGTATGTGGTGGAAATCTTTATGATGCTAACTATAAACCGGAACATTCGTATAGATTATTCAAAGACAATCTGTTTTCATATTTTTTATATAACTATTTGTATCTTTTTCATTATTATTTAATATATAAAATTACTAAAAAAAAGAGGAACTATTTAGAGTTTAATTATTCTAACAAAGTAGTAGATGTTGGATTTATTACAGGTGCGGATATGTTTATAAGAAAAAACGTTCTTAGTAAGTCAGGTTTATTTGACGAAAATATCTTCATGTATGGAGAAGATAGTGATTTGAATTTTAGAATTAGAAATTTGGGTTATTCAATAAAATCAATTCCGCAAGCAAAAATTTTTCATTATGGATCAAAAAGTTTAAAAAATGTAACAAAAATGTATGACATATGGTTGACAGGTACATATTACTTTTATTTTAAGCATTTTAAAAGAAAGACATGTTTTATTTATTTTGACATGAAATTAAATTTGATACGAATTGCGATAACATCTTTATTATTATTTAATATAAATAAAGCTAAATTATATTTTAATATGGCTGCAATAAATAAAGAGAAGTATTTGGAACAAAAAAAATTTTTTCTACGAAATGAAGAATAGTATTTTATTTAATTTTTAATATTAATATTATTGTATTTTGTTAGTTAAACAGCATATATTTTATTGCCGTTTTAAACCATTTCATAAAGTATTCTGTTTTCCAATTTGCTTTTTCATAATTTCAAAGATAAAATATAAAAATGAGTAACATTTTTGCAGGCAATTTATTTTTACTGTTAAAACAACAATCAATCTTTTCTTTTGAAGATATAAAATCTTTTCAAATTAAAATAACGGATGAATTTTTAAAAGAAAACTGTATAAACTATTTTAACTGGTTCAAAGATAATTATAATTGTTTGGAATATTTTTATAATTTGTTGGAAGATGAAAAAGAAAAACAATTATATTTGAAAATGATAGTTTCAAAACTTTTGGGTTTTGTGTATGTAACAGAACAAGAAAAAGAAAAATATATTCATTCTCGTGATGTTTTCGATAATTTACTTATAGATAATTCAATAAAACAATTACAATCCGTTACAAGAAAACTGAAATTTTATGATTTATCAAAACTCGGCTTTGGTATAAAATTATATGGCGCAAGAGCATTGCTTGATAAACTTATAATTCATAAACAATATAGTCATCAAAATTGTAAAATAGAAAAAAATGATTTTGTTATTGATGCCGGTGGATGTTGGGGAGATACTTCATTACTGTTTTCTTCAATAGTTGGTAATAACGGCAAAGTTTTTGCGTTCGAATTTTTTGAAGATAACTTAAATATATTGAAAGAAAATTTTTCTTATAATAAACAGCTTGCCGAAAATATTGTTTTAACGGAACGACCTTTATACGATAAAACAGATGAAATTTTATATTTGAATCATGCCTGTGCCGACATTACAACATTAACCGAAACAAAAAACAATCAAAAACAGTATAAAACCATATCGATAGACGATTTTGCAGAAAAAAACAAAATAGAAAAGTTGGATTTCATTAAAATGGATATAGAAGGTTGTGAATTAAAGGCATTATACGGTGCATTAAACACATTAAAAAAATATAAACCGAAACTGGCAATAGCTGCATATCATAAATATGAAGATTATTACGAAATACCGAAATTTTTAAACGAACTAAATTTAGGATATAAATTTTATTTTGCTAACTATACTTTAGGTTTTACCGATACTGTTATTTATGCAAAATAAATTTGCTATAATATAAAAATGTTATTAAATTTTAAATATATAAGAAATAATGAAGAACTTCTAACTTATTTAAAATATGCCGACAATTATTTTGAAAGCATAGGTTATAAGGAGCATGGTTTGTCGCATGCTTTGTTTACTGCAGAAAGAGCTGCCGATGTTTTAAGACAACTCGGATATACAGCAAGAATACAGGAACTTGCAAAAATTGCAGGCTTCCTGCACGATATAGGTAATCTCGTAGGAAGAACCGATCACCCTCAAAGCGGTGCGATTATAGCAATGCATATTTTAAGTAAAATGGATATTCCGGAAGAAAGATACAATAGTGATATTTTTGAAGTCTTCGGTGCAATAGGCAGTCATGAAGATAAGAATATGACTCCTCCGACGGAAATTGCCGCGGCGGTTGTTTTGGGTGACAAAACCGATGTTAGATGTCAAAGACTGAGAAACAAAGAACAAAAATTTAAAGATGTTCATTCAAAAGTTATAGCGGCTTGTAATAATACCGAATTAAAAATTAATAAAGATAAAAAAGAAGTTTCATTAGAGCTGGATATTAATACGGAAATTTGTTCCATAATGGAATATTTTGAAATATTTACTCAAAGAACAATATATTGCAGTAAAGCATGCAGCGTTTTAAATTGCAGTTTTTCTTTATATATCAACGGGGATAGGTTTTTATAATGCAGTGCGGTTCTTTCCAATTATTAAAAAAGTCAAGCAAATGTGGTGCGAGACTTGGAAAATTATATACAACAAGAGGCATAATAGATACACCGGTATTTATGCCTGTAGGTACTCAAGGTTCCGTAAAATCGGTTTCTACGGAACAATTAATACAATCTAAAGCTCAAATAATACTTGCAAATTCTTACCATATATATTTAAGACCGGGACTTGATATAATCAAAAAAGCCGGCGGAATACAAAAATTTAATTCTTGGAACAGACCTATGCTTACCGATTCCGGCGGGTTCCAAATTTTTTCTCTTAACGATTTCAGAAAAATAAAAGAAGAAGGTGCGGAATTTAAATCTCATATAGACGGTTCAAAACATTTTATATCACCGGAAATATCAATGCAGATACAAAAAACTATTGGAGCTGATATTATAATGTGTTTTGATGAATGTACTCCGTATCCTTCAACTTATGAGTATGCAAAAAATTCCATGCTTATGAGTTTGAATTGGGCAAAAAGATGTAAAACGGAATTTTACAAAGATGATGTATGTAATACACAGGCATTATTCGGTATTGTTCAAGGTTCTGTTTATAAAGATTTAAGAAAAGAAAGTGCTTTAAGAATGCAGGATATAGATTTTGTCGGATATGCTATAGGCGGAGTGTCGGTAGGAGAATCGAAAGAAGAAATGTTGGATGTTATAGAAAATACGGTTCCGTTCTTACCGGAAAACAAGGCAAGATATCTTATGGGAGTAGGAATGCCTGAAGATATTTGGGACGGAATTGAAAGAGGAATAGATATGTTTGATTGTGTAATTCCTACAAGAAACGGAAGAAACGGGCAGGCATTTACAACTTACGGTAAAATAAATATAAAAAACGGTGAATATAAAGATAAATTCGAGCCGTTGGATCCGGAATGTGATTGTCAAACTTGTAAAGGATACACTAAGGCATATTTAAACCATTTGTTCCGTTCACAAGAGATATTGGCACTTACTTTGTTATCTTTACATAATATTAATTTTATGTTAAAATTAACAGATAAAATTAGAAAAGCTTTGGTGGAAGATACTTTTTTAGAAACTAAACAAGAATTCTTCAGAAAATATTATTCGAACAAAAAATCCAACAGCTGAAATATGGAGTTAGAAAAATGTTAAAATTTAACGTTTTGGTGTTAGTGAGTTTATTTTTATCTCAAAATATATATGCAGACGGTACGACGGCACCTGCAGCATCACCCGCAGGCGCTTTCGGTGGTTTAATGCCGTTATTAATAATTTTTGTTTTTTTCTATTTGTTTTTAATAAGACCTCAACAAAAACAGAGAAAAGAACTTGAAAGACAAATAAATGCTATAAAAAAAGATGATACAATACTTACTTCCGGCGGAATATACGCAAGAGTTATTGCTGTAAAAGAACAAGATGTTGAGGCTGAAATTTCGCATAATGTTAGAGTAAAAATTGCTAAATCGGCTATTGTAAGTGTTATAGATAATAATAAACCTGTTACTCCGGAAATAATTAAAAAGTAAATGAATACAACAGAACTTAAATTTTCAACTGTAATGCTTGAAGATGTTAAAGCCAATGAAATGGTAAATAGTTTTATTCAGGCTGCAAATGATTATTTAGGAGCAATAGGATATACGGAACACGGATACAGACATGTAAGTTTGGTATCTTCTGCTGCGGAAAGCATTTTAGCTTCTTTAGGTTATCCTAAAAGATTACAAGAACTTGCTGCAATTGCAGGATATATACACGATATAGGCAATGTTATTAACAGACAGGATCACGGTCAGTCTGCTGCATTAATTGCAATGCATATATTAAGAAGAATGGGGCTTACCCCGGATGAGGTTTCTTTAATAGTTTCGGCAGTCGGGAACCATGAAGAAGAAATCGGAGATCCTGTAAATCCGGTGGCGGCGGCACTTATAATTGCAGATAAGTCCGATGTACATAAAACAAGAGTAAGAAGTAAAAATATTATTGCGGCAGATATACACGACAGAGTAAATTTTGCCGTTGACAGATCTTTTTTGAAAGTAAATAAAGAAGCAAGAATAATATCTTTGAATTTGAATATTGATACAAAAGTTGCTCAAGTAATTGAGTACTTTGAAATATTTATGTCCAGAATGGACATGTGCAGAAGAGCAGCAAAATTTTTAGATTGTAAGTTTGAATTAATAATAAATGAGAGGAAATTACTTTAATGAACAAACTTGGATTCAGAACAGTAGTTACAGCGTTGTTAATCATTCTTTCGGGGTATTTTTTGTTTCCTACCTTTGAATGGTATAGAATGAGTGACGATGAAAAAGCAAAAGCAGAAAAATCAAAAGATCCGATTATCAGTAAGACATTGAATTTAGGTCTTGATTTAAGAGGCGGCACACATCTTTTATTGGAAGTTGATGCTTCTAAATTAGATGAAACGGTTAGCGTAAAAGATGCAGTTGACAGAGCAGTAGAAGTTATAAGAAACAGAATAGATCAGTTCGGTGTTGCAGAACCTTTGATTGCAAAACAAGGTGACAGATGGATAGTGGTTCAGCTCCCGGGTATAAAAGATCCTGCCAGAGCAAAAGAACTTATCGGAAAAACAGCATTGTTGGAATTTTGCTTGGTTAGTACCGATAATGATGCATTAAACAAAATTCAAGATAAAATGAGAGAAAAAGATTTATCTAAAGCGGAAGAAGCTTTAAACGATGAAGAAATAAAAGCTTTAATCCCTGAAGGATATTTCATTGCAGACAGTAAAGAAGACAGCAGAGTATATTTATTGAAAGAAGCTTCTCTCACCGGTGCATACCTTGTAAATGCAAAAGTTGAACTTGCTACCGGAGGATTCGGTTATCCTCATGTATCATTGGAATTTAATAAAGACGGCGGAAAAATATTTGCAGATGTTACAGGTGCAAATATAGATAGAAATTTAGCAATTGTTCTTGATGGTATAGTTCAGTCTGCTCCCGTTATCAGATCGAGAATTCCTGACGGAAGAGCAATAATTGAAGGAAACTTCAATGCAGATGATGCAAAATTGTTGGCTACCGTTTTAAGAGCCGGTGCTTTGCCTGCTCCTGTTAGAATAATAGAAGAAAGAACTGTAGGACCAAGCCTTGGTGATGACTCAATTAAAAAAGGTTTTACATCAGCACTAATAGGTGTTGGTATTGTTTTGTTGTTTATGCTTATATATTATGGTTTCTCCGGATTAATTGCAGATATCGCATTGTGCTTGAATTTCTTTATACTTATGGGAATAATGTCTTATTTCCAATTCACATTAACATTGCCCGGTATCGCAGGTATCGCATTAACACTTGCAATGGCGGTCGATGCAAATGTTCTTATATTGGAAAGAATAAGAGAGGAACTGAATATCGGTAAGACGGCACGAGTTGCTGTTGATGCTGGTTACGATAAAGCTTTTGTTACTATTTTTGATTCAAACGTAACTACATTAATAGCTGCAGTATTTTTGTTCCAATTCGGAACGGGACCTATAAAAGGTTTTGCCGTTACACTAACAATAGGTTTGTGCATCAGTATGTTTACGGCTATTGTTGTTACGAAATTAATATACGATTTCTTGTTTAAAGAAAGTTTTATAAATAAAATAAAATTATAATAATTGGAGGCATACTGTGCAATTTTTTAAGACACCTAAGATAGATTTTATAGGTAAAAGATATTTAGCATTTACAATATCGATAATATTGATAATTGTTGGTATTTGTGCCATAGCAATTAAAGGACCTAACTATGGTATAGATTTTAGCGGTGGTATTTTAATGCAATTTTCATTTGATAAAGAAATTCAAATGGATGTTATAAGACAAGGCTTATCTTCACAGGAAGGTTTAAATTTTGAATTGCAGTCAACCGGAAAAAGCGGAATAATAATAAGAGTTAAGAAAACAGAACAATCTCAAGATGAAATGGCAAAGAACATATTGTCTGTTTTACAATCTAAATATTCCGATTCTCAAATAACAACTGACAGAGTAGAATATGTAGGTCCTGCAGTCGGTAAACATTTAACCAAACAAGCAATGTATGCTTTCAGTTTTGTGTTTATAGGTATTATTGTTTATGTTGCTTTCAGATTTAAATCCGCATTGTGGGGTGTTGTCGGAGTTCTTGCTTTGATTCACGATGCATTCATTACATTCGGTTTGATGGTTTTAATGGATAAGCAAATAGATTTAACGTTGGTTGCAGCACTTTTAACTATTGTCGGTTATTCTATTAACAACACAATTGTTTTGTTTGATAGAATAAGGGAAAACTTAAGACTTATAGCAAAAGAAACATTTGCAACCACAATAAACATAAGTATCAATGGTGTTTTAGGCAGAAGTGTTATTACATCATTGACCGTTGCTTTTGTTTCTTTGATAATATTGTTCTTAGGTGGAGAAGTTATCAGTGATTTCGGTTTGGCATTGTTTTTAGGTAATATTATAGGTTTCTTCTCCAGTGTATTTGTATGTGCACCTTTAACATATGAATGGGAAAAGAGAAAAAGAGACAGATTTAAAAAGAATATGGGGAAAAAATAAGTTTTGATATACACTTTGAAATAATATTAGCTGAGAGGTTTTAGGTTAAAAATATTCAATATAATACCGAAAATTTCTCAGCTAAAATTTTTATAGAATTAAAATAAGGTTTTTCATCATGAGAAAGATAAAAAATTTTAAAATCAGTATAAGAACAAGAGAAATATCAAGAATTATAAGAAAACTACTTAATATGGAAGAACTACCGATAGAAGTTGAAGAAGCTGTACAAAAATCTTGCTTCGTTTGTGAAAAAGTCATAAAACCGGCAGTGGTTTACGATACATTTTCCAAAGAAGCAATGGTTTTTCCGATTGAGTTTGAAGCTCCGGAAAAATGGATAGCCGTAAGTCCTTATATTTTGACTATAGGTAACGTTTTACAGGAAGAATATAACAAAAATAAAGAGCTCTTTGGAGAGTATGGTGTTCAAATTGTATCAGCAATTTCGGCAGACGCTTTAGATCAGTCGCGAAACTTTGTTCAAAAATTGTTGGCATCGGAAGCAAGTGATGAAAATTGTGAATTGTCCAGGAATATTGAACTTCCTAAACAATATAATCAAGAAATTGTAAACTTTCTTCCGGTAGATAAAATAAATTTGTCTTTAGATGATGACGGAAACTTTGTTCCGACAAATTCTATGTCAGGTTTATATTATTGGATTCCTTTAAAAAAACGAGGCAGGAAATAAAGATACTATGAAAGCAATAGTAGATGTATTTAAAAAAATAAGAACTATTTATAGCAGAAAACAGCAAATAAAATTTTGTTTTGTTTTTGTTTTGATAGTTATTTCCGGATTTTTGGAGTTAATAGGAATATCGTTAATATTGCCGTTTATTAATGTTGTTATAAATCCTGAAATAATAATGACAAACAAATATTTGAATTTTGTTTATAACCTCTTTCATATTACCGACACAACAAATTTTCTTATATTTTTAGCATTTGTATTAATTGCGGTATATATATTCAAAAATTTATATATGCTGATTGTTTATTTTTTTCAATATAAAATTTTATACAATGCACAAAAGGATATTTCGTTACAATTAATAAAATTTTATGTGAATCAACCGTACGCTTATCACTTGAATATAAATACTTCCGAAATGGTTAGAATTGTAACAAACGATACAAGCAACTGTTCTGGTTTTTTAACGAATCTCTTTTTTTTATTGACTGAGCTTATTGTTGTGTTGTTGGTTATAAGCTTTCTTTTTTATGTTAATAAAATAATTACTATCGTCCTGGTAATTTTGTTTGTTTGTATATTTTTAGGTATATTCAAATTTTTGAAACCGAAATTGAAGATGTTTGCCAAAAGTAATCAAAAAAATCATGGAATGATGATAAAATGGATACAACAATCTTTGGGTGCGATTAAAGATATAAAAATTTTGCAGAAAGAAAGTTTTTTTGTGGATAAATATTATGACAGTTCCATAAAATATTCTTCTGCACAAAAACATTATCATTTTTTTGAACAATTCCCGAGACTGTTAATAGAATCTTTTGTTGTATCGGTAATCCTTCTGGTTATAATATACTTGTTATACAGAGGAATAGATGCATCGACAATTATAGTTCAAATGGCTGTTTTTGCCATGGCGGCATTCAGATTAATGCCTTCAATGAACAGATTGCAGGTCGCATTAAGTGCTTTAATATATCTTACTCCGTCGATAAATGTTGTTTACAGAGATCTGAAAAATACGAGAGTTGCCGGTTATTTGGAACATGATGAAAATAAATTTTTAGATTTGAATAAAGATATCAGTATAAATAACATATCTTATAAATATCCGAATACCGATAAATATATTTTTAGAGATATTTCTTTCTCTATACAAAAGGGAAGATCCATTGGTTTTGAGGGACCTACGGGAGCAGGCAAAACAACTTTAATTGATGTTGTTTTAGGTTTGCTTGATCCTACCGAGGGTACAATAACGGTGGACGGTATAAATATTCATAAAAACAAAAAAAGTTGGTTTTCTAAAATAGGATATGTTCCTCAGTTTATATATTTAACGGATGATACAATAAAAAATAATATTTTATTTTACGATGATGAAAATATAAGTGAAGAAAAACTTAAAACGGTTATAGAACAAGCACAATTAAAAGAATTTATAGATTCTTTACCGGATGGTCTTGATACGGTTGTAGGGGAAAGAGGGATAAGATTATCGGGTGGCCAAAGACAAAGAATAGGTATAGCAAGAGCGTTGTATAAAAAACCTGAACTTTTAGTGTTAGATGAAGCAACATCCGCATTAGATAACGATACGGAAAAGGCTGTTATGCAATCGATAGAACACTTATATGGAAAAATTACAATGTTGGTTATAGCTCATAGGCTTACAACTATAGAAAAATGTGACGAAATTTACAAGATAGATAAAGGAACATTAATCAAAGTTAAATGATTTTATTATAAGAAATAATAAAATGAGAGAAAATAAAAATTTCTTATTTTAAAAAGAAAAGAATTTGAAAAATATGATATAAACTAAATACCTTCAGAAAAAAGTCTTTTTGTTGCTTTTAAAATTATTGCAACATTAGTGTATAATCTTGCATGCTTCAAGAAAAACTTAAAAATATTTCTTAAAATTAATTCCGATAAATCAAAGTTTTTACGTTTGCCGTTGAATAAAAATCTGTTTGCTACGAGTAAAAATTTCTGCTTTTTTTTGTTTGGAATTTTGCTGCAGGTTAAAATATAAGCTATTAAAATAAAACTATATACATAAAAATATTTACAATACTGCAAGTAGAGATTTTTTTTGTTCAAAAATTTAGCGATTTCTCTTAACAATGACATATTGTGATGAAATTTGAAGTACGATTTTGATGTTATTGATTCTTCTCTTGCAACTCTATAAAAATATATAGGAGTTTCCTTAATTACTATTTTGGGATTTGCTAATATGAGTTTATAGAAAAAGAGAGAATCTTCGCAAGCTTTTAAATGAAAATTTAAATTGTTTTCCAATAAAAAGCTTTTATTATATATTCTGCTCCACGGTGCTGAATTTGGTGAAGGCAATAAAATTAAAGATTTATGATTTTTATACCTTTTTGACAAAAAAGAAAATTTACGTACTCTATATTCTGAAGTTTTATTGTTATAGGTAATGAAACCTTCGATAAAAACATCACATTTATGTTTTTCTATATCATTAAATAGTGTTTCTACATAATCTTCTCGAACCCAGTCGTCGGAATCGACGAAAGATATATATTTGCTTTTTGCTGCTTTTATACCTTCATTCCTTGCTTTAGAAACTCCAATGTTTTCCTTGTGGTTTATTAAGTTTATCCTGCTATCTTTCTTTTGGTATTGCTTAATGATAGCCAAAGATCCGTCTGTGGAACAATCATTTACAATTATTATCTCAATATCTTTAAATGTTTGATTTATAATACTATCAAGACATTGCTTGAGATATTTTTCCACATTGTATACAGGGACTATTATTGAAACTTGAGACATATAATAAAACTCCGATAATTTTTACAATTAAAAGTTGATTCTTTCTTTTTCGATAACCAAAGGCCTGTTTTGAATTTGAGTAAGTATTGCATGTAAATATTCTCCTAAAATTCCTATAAAAAACAGTTGAACTGAAAAGAAGAAAAACACAGATATTAAAATCGGTGCTATTCCCGCCGGTAAATGATACCAAAATAACAACTTAAATATTAAATAAAATATAGCTAAACAAAAACTTAAAACGGATAGAAAAAAGCCAAACATTGTAGCTATTCGTAAAGGTACTTTGGAATAGTTTGTGAAAGCTAACATTGCCATATCGTAAAGAGTATAAAAATTATTTTTTGTCGTTCCTTTTTCTCTCTTGTTTTGGCAATATTCAACACAAGCCAAACTATATCCTAACTCGCAAACGAGCCCTCTTAAATAAGGATAAGGTTCATTTAAATCTTTCAATTTAGCAATAACTTCTTTGTCGTATAATCCAAAACCGGTGCAATGTTCCAATAGCTTTGTTCCGGAATCATTGAACAAATTTAATAATTTATAATAACATGTTCTTATTATGTAAAATAATCTGTTTTCTTTGCTCGAAGATTTTTGTCCCAAAACAACTTTGTATCCCTGTTCCCATTTTTTTATAAAATCAATTATCTTTTCCGGTGGTTCTTGTAAATCGGAAGCTATGGATATGACTATATCTCCTTTTGCTTGCAACATACCGTAGTAAGGTGAACGAATGTGTCCGAAATTCCGAGTATTAATTATAACTTTTATGTGTTTATCTTTTGCCGCAAGTTCTCTTAATTTTTGAGTTGTATTATCCGTTGATCCGTTATCTATTATTATCTGCTCGTAATCATAGTTATCTTGAATAGTTTCGCAAGTTTGCTTTATTTGTTCACAGAGGACTTCAATATTATCTTGTTCATTAAATGCACTTGAAACCACGGATATTAATTTTTTCATGATTTTCTCCGTAAAGAATATTTCTAATATTTTACCATTAAAATATTGCAGCTTCAACTTTTTTGTTTTATATTGGAGCTTAAAATGATATAATCAATAAATTCAATATGTTATCTTTAATAAATGAGAATTTAAAATGAATTTGAAAATAAATCTACAAACTTTAAATCAGTTGAGTATAATTTATATTTCGTTACCTTTATTGATATTTCTGGCAACTTGGCTGAAACCATATATTGCAATAATTACATTTGTTTTATTTGTATATATCGTATATTGCGGGTATTTTAAAAACAAAGAGTTTAACTATAAAAATTTATTAAATGTTAAAGGAGTATTCATAATAACAATTGCAATGTCTTTAGTTTGGTGCTATTTTTCCGGGATGGGTGGATTTTGGTATCAGAGTGATGATTATCACTGGAGAAATGCAATTTTCAGGGATTTGATAAATTATGATTGGCCGGTTTATTATAAAAGTATTAATGTTGCAATGGTTTATTACATCGGTTTTTGGTTGCCGGCGGCACTTATAGTAAAAATAATATCATTCTGTCAGCCTCTTTCGAACCACTTATCCTTTTTTATAGGTAACGAATTACTATTTATTTATGGTACTATAGGTCTTTTTTTAGTTTTTGTTAATTTACTGTTTGCTTTGAAGGTAAGAAAAAACGGTAAAGCTTTGCTGGCAATGTTAATATTTATTCTTTTTTCCGGATTGGATATTGTAGGGGTATTAACACCTGTTTTCTATGATACATCTTTTACATTTAACAATTTGCATTTGGAATGGTGGTCTTATATAGGACAATATAGTTCAAATACTACAGTTTTATTTTGGGTTTTTAATCAGGGAATCCCGGCTTGGCTTATAACATTAATGTTTTATAATAACAGAAAGAAAATCGAAAATTACGGGATACTTGCATTACTGTGTTTTTTCTGTGCTCCTTTACCGTTTGTCGGTCTTTCCGCATTACTTATATCGTACTTTATAAAAAGTCTGTTTGTCGAATATAGAAAAAATAGAGCATTTGATTTTTTGAAGAAAGTTTTTTCTATTCAAAATGTTGTCGCTATAATGTTTATAACTCCGATAATATTTTTATACTTTATTTCTAATCTTACGGCGACAGCAACAATTCATGGTAATGCCGGACATCATCAAGCGTTTTGGAAATTTTGGGCAATTATCTGTATGTTTATATATTTTATTTTATTGGAAGCATTGGCTTATCTCTTGCCAATATATAAACAATATAAGAAGACAATTATGTATTATGTTGTTTTTGCTTTTTTGGTATTATGCCCAATATTGATGTCGGGTAAAAAAGTTGATTTTTGTATGAGAACACCAATTCCTATATTTGTAATATTATCATTATTTGTGATGAGATTTTTATTTAGAAAATATAATTTCAAAAGGTTCAAAATAAGGTATTTGCTTTTATGCTTATGTCTGCTTTTAGGTAGTGTAACTCCTGTATTTGAGTTTTCAAGAGGTTTCAAAATGGTTTCTGAAAATAAAACCGTGTTTGAAAGTGCAGACAGATTAAGAAGTTTGGAAAATATTATAAGTTATGATCAGTACGGGAATGTAAGAAGCGGAAATTTTGTTGCGGAATTTCCTAAAGAAAAGATATTTTTTAAATATTTATCAAAAAAATAATAACGTTCGTAGATTTTTGATTAACTTTTTTGTATAATAGGCAAATATATTTAATAGGATTGCTGCCATCGTCTAGCGGTTTAGGACATCGCCCTCTCAATGAGAAATCTCTCGTCTATATGGGTAATATTTGGGTAAATCTATTATTTA
>JAEEGK010015048.1_pt1 | contig 17216 bp, 10 predicted proteins | sample 8958771 | NCBI WGS metagenome assembly JAEEGK01 (sample SAMN16246547, study PRJNA631951) | gut metagenome | biome: gut microbiome; feature: rumen; material: SC-attached | host: Bos | place: Iran: Karaj | collected 2018-10
ATTTTCTTCTTCAGTATTATTTTCTTCTTTATTATCTTTTTCTTCATTTTTATTTTCTTCTTCATTTTTATTTTCATCTTCTATTTTATTTTCTTCATTTTTCTTTTCATCTTTATTATCTTTTTCTTCAGTTTTATTTTCATTTTCATTTTTATTTTCTTCTTCATTTTCCATTTCTAAATATTTAACTTTTATTTCTTGTAATCTTTGTTCTCTAGATAAATTTTTATTACTTTTATAAGGAGGAATTTCTTCTTCAGAAATTTTTTCAACTTTTGAAATATCATTTGGAAAATTAATTTTTTTATTACTTTCATTATATTCTAAAGTAAAATCATTTTTACTATCTTTTAAATCAATATTATTATTACTTTGATATATACTTTTTTTTCTTTCATCATCTTCATTTATATTGCTTAAATCATTTAATATATTATTTGCAGTTACTGATTGCTCAACTTGATTTATTTTAATCAATTTACTTTCATTATTTTTAATTTCTTTTTTAATTTTCATTTCTTCTTGAGTTAATAATAAAATCTTTTCTAATTCTTCAATTTCATTTTTAATAAGAGAATTTTTTTGTTTTAATGTAGTTAATTTATTTGAATTATCATTCACTGTATTAGATATATTTTTATTTTTTCTTGAGCATGTTTTTTGTACTTCTCTAATAGTATCTTCTAATCTATTAATCATACTAACATATTCATTTTTTTTATTTAATAATTCTCTATAATCATTATCAGTAGTACATTCATAATCATTATCAATATTATTATCTTTATTATCTTCATTATTATTTTTCATATATCTTGGTAAATTACTAGTATTTACTTTTTCTCTTAATATTGAATATTTATTAAAAATTCCTCTATGTCTATTACTAATTGTTTGACTTATATTTGTATTAACTCTACTATTATTAATGTTATTGTTATTTGGACTTAAACTTCTTGCTCTTTCTGAATTATTATTTGTATTTAATGGCGGTAAATATAATGGATTTTTATTATTATTTTTTGATTGTCTTTTATCTATTTCTTTTATTATTTTTGAATTATCTGATTCTATTTTTTCTATTATATTCTCTTGTGATCCTTCCAAATCACTTTTTATTAAATCTAACCAAAAATTTATTTTTGATACTATTATTTCATCTGAGTCTTCATTTATATTTGCATTATATAATTTTAATAATACATCTTTTTCTTTTAATACATTATCTAAACTTTTTTTATTTAAATTTATTTTTGTATAATATTCATGTTTTTTACTTCCTAAACTTTTAATTTCTTCTGAATATGATTTTATCTTATTATTAAATTTTTTAGTATCTTTTAATCCTGCAATTTTTTTTGTATTTTCTAAATTATTCTCTTTTAATATTTTTATTTTAGAATTCATTTCTGAATTTTCTTTTCTTAGGTAATCAATTTCAAATTCAAAAGATTCAATTTTCTCAGGAGTTAATAAATTTTCAACTCTTTCAGACATTGATTTATATTGAGATTTATAAGTATTATTCATTTTTTTTGAAGTATTTAAATCACGTTTTCTCAATTCAAGTATTCTTTCTAATTGTTCTACAACATTTGGATCTATTTCTTTTTGATATAAAATATCAGAATTAGTTGCAATTAATTCATTTAAATTTTTTACAATATCATTTAATTGATTTTTAGTTTGTTCTTTTTCATTATGTAAATTTATTAATTTTTGATTTTTTTCTATTATTTCTTGTTGTAATTCATTTATTGATAAATTAATATATTTATTTAAATAATTTAAAGAACCATTATCTATATTGTTATCTATTCTTTCTGCCTCTTCATTAATTTTATTCATTAAATCTGATTCATTTTGTGAATCATTTATATCATTTTGTTCATTGTTCAGTTCCATTAATATTTATTTAATTTTTTAATTAAAAATTATTTAATTTTTATTATTAATTATTATTAAAAAAACCGTTTTATTTAAATTGTAATTTTATTTATATTTTAATTATGAATAAAAAAATTAAAATTATATATCTATCTTATAAAAAAAACAATAATAAATTTTATTTAATATAAACATTACTATTAGTTAAATTTTTTTTAGCATCATTTGAATGATTATTCACATTTTGATGTAAATAATTTTTTTTTGATAAAGAAGATGGACTTTCTACTCTCATATTATCAATAATTTTTCCTTTATTTAATTTAAGTAAAGAATGTTTATTTCTATTATTAAATAAATTAATTCCCTCTTGAGAACCTAATTGATATTGATTTGATTCATCATTTAAATTTTCTTCTTCATTTTGTCCTATATTATCACTTATCATTATTCCTTTTTGATGTGGATTTTTTTTTCCTTTCTTAACTTTAATAATTAATGTTTTATTTTTACTCAATCCTTCTTTAACACATTTTGATACTTCATCAACTTCATTAAAATCAAAATATTGAGGAGGATTAAAATTAGTATTATTATTTATTTTTATCATTTTTGGATTTTGACTTATTACTCTGTTTGTTTGATTAATATTAATTAAATTAATATTTACATTTTGAATATGACATTCTGTTTTTGGATTAATTGAATTTTCTGAATCAATTCTATAATAATTTGAATTTTTATTTTCGTTTATTTTATTTTCTTTTAATTTTTTTAATGAAGTTGAATCTTTAACTGGAGATGATAAAATTGTTTCTACATTATAATTATTATTATTATTATTATTATTTTCATTTTCATTTTGAGGAAAATACTTTTTTGTATTGTGAATTACTCTTGTTGTTCCTGGATTATTATTATTATAATTATTTATATTTGAATTTATATCTTTTTTCTTTGTTATAAATTTTTTTGGATTATTTGATGAACATTTTTTAGAACTTATTATTTTTTCTCTTTTTGAATTTGGATTTATTGTTGATTTCTTTTTTGTTAATGGTCTTTTATTAAATAAATGATAAGTATTTTGTAAATTTTTATTACAAATTACATTTTTATTTTGTGCTGATAATATTTTTTCATATTCAAATTTATTTGGCATATTTTTAATAATATTCTTTTTATAATTTTGTGTTGAATTAAATTCATTTGGAGTTTCATAAAGAATATTAGTATCATTTATAAATTCTTTTGTATCAGTTTTTAAACGTTCATGTTCTCTACTAAATTCTTTAATTTTAGATTTATTTTGACTATTTTTATATTTTTTTTTATTTTCTAATCTTGAAGTAATAGGATTAGTAAAATTATCATAAACAAAAGAACTCTTATTACAAAAAATTTCATTTTCATTTTTTTTATTTTGATGTTTTAACATTTCAAATCTAGTACCAGTATTAGTTTCATATTTAGGAATTTCTTCTAATTCTTTATTCTTTATAATCTCAGTTGAAGATTGAGGACTTGGTTTAAGTATTAAATTATTATAATTATAATCTTTATAATCATCATTTATATTTGAATTATTATCAGATTGAGATTCAGTTTTACTAAAATCATAATCTATTGTTTCGTTTTTTTCATATTTAATAATTATTTTCTTTAAATATGATAATTCTGATATTTCATTTCCTGATGATGTAACTGGAGGATTTAATAAAACTATTGAATTAAATTCATTTAATCCTGGATCATTTACTATTATATAATTTTCTCTATCATTTTTTATTTTTATTTCTTCTATTGTTCTCTTTGATAAATCTTTTTCTATTTCAAAATGAAGATTTGGGTCATTAAACATTCCAAATAATATTATATTTTTTGCATCATTTAACATACTTTTAAATGAATTATCATTTAAAAATTGAAAAAATTCATCATCTTTTTTTTTTATAAAGTTTAAACATTTTTTTGCATAATTTTTTTTAAAATCCATTAAAAATTTTTCACTTTCATCATTATTAAATATAACATTTTCCATATTTCTTTTTATAGTATTTTTTAAATCTTCCCTTATATTTTTCATTTGAGTATCAGTATTTGGAATATTTAAATATCTTAATATATCAGTATATTTTTCAATGAATAATTTTTGTAATGATTCTGAACATAAAATAAATAATTCAGATACTAAATGCAAAATTTCGATTGAATTAAAATCAACTAAATTCTCAGTTATATCATTTTTTGCAAATTTAATCCATTTATCTTTTATTTCATTTTTTTCTAAAAAATTTTTTATATTATTTGATTCTTTTTTTAATTTATTTTCCTCTTGCATTTTCTTTAATTTCATGCATTCAATTTGCATTTTATATTTTTCATTTTTTTCCTTTTCTAATTTTTCTTGAAGTTCTTGAATTATTACTAATTTCTCCTTTTCTTCTAATATTTTATTATTTTCTGGATTATTTTCAATGATAAAATTTGACTCTTCGTCTTGTTGATTAACATCTAAAAAACATTCTTCATCATATTCTTTCTCATTTATTCTTTTTGTAGAAGAAAAAGTTTTATTTCTTGAATATTCATCCATTTTTAAATTAATTTTTTAATCAATCTTAAAAAACAAATTAATTATAATAATATATAATATTAAAAAAATTAACTTTTTAATTTAATAAAAATATATATTTTAATTGAAATTCCTGATAATCTCTTTCCATTGTATCTTCTTCTTCTAAATCTTTCTTTTCTTTTTTTACTATCATTTGAATAATTATTATATATTTCTTTAAATTCTTCTAAATTTCCATGTCTTAATGTTTTTAATAAATTTAAATATGGTATAAATGTATTAAAATTTTGATTTAAGAAAGATTTACATCTGGTATTTCTCCAATTTATAATTGAACTACTATTAAGTGTTTATTTCTAATATTTTAAATCCTTCTCCAGTTGTGGTACTTTTCTAAATGAATTTGTTAAATGTTTATATGCTTCTGAATAATTTATTTGAATTGCTTCTATTCTTCCTATATAAAAAAAATATCTTGAGTATTCATTTGTTGTTAGAATTTTTTTTTAAATTTTGTCTTATTTAAAAATGATCTTGTTAAATCAACATTATTTGTAATTAAATAATATCTTATTTACAATTTATTAAAGTTACTAATGTTATTTCATCCATTGTAATGCATGTATTTCTAAATGCAGAATGTAAATCTTTAATTATTGTATTATATTTATTTAATATTTCTGATGAAAGATAATAATATAATTTTGCTTTTAAATATTTGATTGTTAAATTTTCATATTTATTAATAAAACCAATTAAAAATTCAATTCCTTTAAATGATTCTTCATATATTTATAATCTATTATTTCAGGAGAATTTTTAGTTTGTCTAAAATTTTTGAAGATATTGTAAAGTTATGAGGAAGAGATAAATCATATTTTAAACTTGATAAAATAAAAAGAGGTTTAATATAAATTTCATTTAAATATGCAAAAATCCTCATTTTTTAAAACTTCTTGTAAATTTATTAATTAAATGATAATTAATATTAAGAGTTTTTAAATCTTTTATTATTATACTTTTATCAAATTGAACTTAAACTCTTTTTAAATTCTTTATATATTTCATTTTCATTTTCTTTATTATCTTTCATATTTTTATCATTTTAATCATTCATAATAACATCTACCATTGAATTTATATATTTAAATATTTAATTAAAGAATTATTCCTAATATAAAAAAAAGAATTAATTTAAAAATATTTAAAAAAAATGACTCGTTTTTTTAGTGAAGTAGAAATAAAAAAATTTGATAAAAAACTAAATGAAGATTTACTAAATAGTAATGAAAGATTTAAAAAAGAATTAAAAGGAGCAATTGATGAAGAAAATCACAGAAGTAATGTAGACAGAGCAAAAAAAAAAGCAGTAACTCAATATATGGATTATGATAATTTCCATCAAATGGTTTTAGGAGCAGATCTTAAAGGAATGAAATTAGATGATGTTATTGAAATAAAACCTGAAAAAGGAATTTTAAATCCAATTTCAGAAGAAAAAGCAGCAGAAGCTAAAAAAACTGATATTTTTTTTAAAAATTTTGTTGTTGATAATCAAAAAGAAGGAATTAAATTTGTTGAAGATGATAAATTAACTTTACAAAAATTTAAAACTAAATGGAAAGAATTTAAGGAATCTGATGATAAAATTAATTATCTTTGTGAGAAATTATCAAGTGATGATTTTTATAATTTAATAAATATTCCTTCTTTAGATGCTGATTTGTTTTGTGATTTAATTTTAAATATTGGTATTGTATTATCTAAAAATCAAGAAAAAAATAATAAAAATGAATTTTTAATAAAATGTCTTGAGTCAATTCAAAAATGTTCTTATTATGATAAATTAAAAATGTTTATTGGAAAAAAGCAAAAAAAACCTTATGAAGAATTAATTCAAAATTCAAAATTTATTGATGAAATAGAAGGTTTTAAAAATATAATTGATAAAATATTGAAGAAATAAATAAATTTTTTTTTAATTAAATGGAATTAATTAATAATAATATTGCCTATAAGCTCTAGAAATAAAATTATTTATGCTTTCCTGTGTAAACATTTGTTCTTGTACAATTCTTCCTATTTCAATTCCATTTTCATAATAAATTAAAGTAGGAACAAACATCATTCTTAAATAACTATCAATTTTATAAGCTTGTTTTTGTTCTTTTTCAATTGGAATATTAACCCATAGAACTGGTCTTTCTGATTGTTTTGATAATACAATTCTTTTAGCATTTTGTATTAATGGTTCTGCAAAATTACAATCAGAACACCAACTTACTCCTCTAAAATCAGTTGAACCATACATTAATATGAAAAATGTTTTCCTTTGATCTATTAATTGACGTATTCCACTTGCAAAATCATAATATCCAAAAGTTATTTCTACTGAATTATTTGATGGATATCTATTATTATTATTATAATTATTATTAATCTTATTGTTGTAATTATTATTGTAATTATTTGTTAAATAATTATTATTATTATTTACATTTTTAAAATTTGAAAATGTTCTATTTGGAAGTTGACTACTATTAAATCTATTTGAAGAATATAAATTTATATTATTATTCGAATTTCTTTCAGGTGTAAATGCATTTCTATTAAAATTATAATTGTTATCATTTGAATAATTGGAAGTTGACATAGCTAAATTATTATAATTTCTATTAATATTATTATCTCTAATATTATTTCCATAAGGAGAATAATTATTATTTTGAACTCTAGAATAATTATCATATATACCACTCATTGGTCTAATATTATATTGATTAGAAATACTTCTATAAGGAGTATATGAAATTTGACTTCTTTCAAAATTATTATTTCTATAATTATAATTATTATAATTTCCAGAATTAAAATTATTTTGATAACCAGTTACAGGTCTAGGAGAAAATGAAATATATTCATTATAATTGTTATTTTGATTATTTCTTATTGGTGAATAATATCTATAATTATTATAATTATTAAAATTATTATAATTATATGATGATATTGAAGGAGAATAATTATTTATTCTATTATAATTCCAATTTGATGAGGTAAAATTAAAATTTCCACTACCTGCTCCACATGATGGACAAGGTCTTCTTACTCCATACATTATTTTTAAGTAAAAATTATAAACAAAATTTAATTATATATTTTATATTTTTTTGTAATATAATTTTTATAAAAAATTATATAATTTATTAACCAATTTTTTTAGTTTTGATGTAATTATTTAAAACAAATTAAATAAATGTCTTTTCAAAATAAATTTAAATCACAAATACAAATAATGGGAAAAGGAGGAATAAAATCAATAAATAATTCAGAGCCAATAAACAAAAATATTAAAAATAATTTAAATTTACAAAAACAAATGAAGAATAACAATATTAAAAAAAATAATTCAAATATAAATATTAATAATACTAATAATTATCAATATGAAGAATTTAAACCATATTCTTATCAAGATTGTAAAAATATATCAAAAAATCCAATTGTAATGGGTCCTTTAGGGGCAAATATTGGTACAAAAGAATGGAAAGAACAAAAAAAAAGATCAAAACAAAGAGAAAATTATTCTCATAAAGTTATTCAATCTCATAAAGGAATAAAAAAATTAAAAATAGATAATCCACAAGAAGAAAATGAAAGAAATTATAAGAAACAATGGAAAAAAAGTAAATGGTATAAAGGAAGTGAATATTGTAAATTAGTACAAATTAATAATGTTTATAGTGATAATAATTTAAAACCAAAATTAAAAGATAATAAATATTTTAATGATTTCGGTAGAATAAATGATAATACAAATTCAAATCCATATTCAAATAATTATGAACCAATTAATGATAATGATATAAAAACAGATATATATTCATTAATACAACAAAATGAAATATGTCGTCAAAAAATAGAAAGTATAAAAGAATCATTATTATAAATAAAAAAATAAAAGTATAATAAATAAAAATAAAACATAAAAAAAACATAAAATAATAAAAAATAAAAATATTAATAATTTTTAAAAAATAATAAATAAATTGTAATAAAAATTCATCATTTATATCAAAAGAAATGACAGAAAATAATAAATTATATGTTTATGGAGGAAAATATGGTTGGATTTATCAAAATTCAAAAAGTTTTGATGACATAGATATTTTAGGTGAAAAATACTTATCTTACAAAATTCAAAAAATAAAAATATGGTCAGGAAAAAAAGATTCAAAAGATATAATAAATGGAATACAAGTTTGGTACAAAAATCTTATTGATGGAAAAATAATAACACCAGGAGAATATAAAGGAGAAGAAGGAATTGAAAATGAAAATGAAATTGAAATGGATTCAAATGAATATTTAACTAAATTTCATATTAGAATTGATACCGAAGTTACTCAAATTGGATTAGAAACAAATAGAGGAAATAAAATTTTTGTGGGAGGAACAGAAGGTAATGAAAAAACTATTACATTTAATGATGGAAATAATATTATTATTTTTTTTTATGGTGCTTATGATAATTATTTACATTGTCTTGGCGTTGGTTATATTAATAAAAATGATTATATGAAAAACAGTTATTTTTTATTTGGATATTTTTATTTAAGATATAAATTAATAAAAGATAAAAGTTTTAGAACTGAATGGATTGAAAAAGAAAATACTTTGGATGATGATGATAAAGTTTTATTTAAAACTTGTTTACTTCCTGATAGAATTTTTCATGAAATTATTGAATTTTTATTAATTTAAAATTAAAGTATTATAAATATATTTTATTGTTTTATTTAAAAACAGAAAAAATAAAGTAATGAAAATTTTGTATTTATTAAAAATTTAAAATAATATTTTTATTTATTATTCATTTTCAGGTTCATGTTTATCTCTCATTTCTTTTGGGAAAATTTCTAATAATTTTCTAATATCATCTCTAACAATTTGACTAATTTTCTGTGCATTAATCCATCTAAATAAAATATCTAAAATTGCATTTCTACATTTTTCAGCATCTTCACTTTGTTCATTAATTAATTCAGTAAATGTTTTTTGTAAATGATCATACCATTCATCAAAAATAAATTTTTGTATTGGTTCACATTGAATAAAAGCATCAAGTATTGCAATACATTTTCCACAATTTTCATAATTATTTAAATCTCTTATTACTAAAGGTGAGAAATTAAATGAAGTTTTCCATATTTCTGAATAGTTTACATCTAAACCATCTTTTATTATAAATTTAATAAATTCATAATCTTTTTGAGTTAATTCATTTTGTCCTTTTTTTGTTATTAAATTATCAAAAGCTTTTAATAACATTGGTGTATTCCACTCATGATATTTAATTATATTAACAGGTCTTCTAAAAATAGTTCCTTCAAATTTAGTATTTGTATCATTATCAAGACTTCCATCATAAAAAGTGAAATTTAAAATAGATTCATTTACTTTAAATAAAGCATCTAATAATATTTCATATAATTCACAATTATCATATAAATATTCATATATATCATTTGTAAATAATAAAATAAAAACATGATCTCCAATAAATCTTTTAATTATATCATTTATTACTTTATTTCCAAATGCTATATCATTTAAATATATTTGTTGATCTGAATCACCACCATTTGGTTCTTTATCTATAAAACCTTTAGATTTTGGTTCTTTTGGTTGAGTTTTTCTAATATATGCTGCTTTTAAACTTTGACTTACTATTTTTATTATTAATAAACAATTCTCTCTATCTCTTTCTTTAGATGATAATTTATCTAATTTATTTTGAAAATTATAAACAAAATTTACATTAAATTGTGAATAATGGAGTAACATTTGTAATGAAAAATATCTTATTTTTGGATTATCATTTGAAATACCATTTAATACATAAAATAAACATCCATCAATTAAACTATCTGTAAATACTTTTAATTCATCATGTAATATTGCAAAACATTCATATAATATTTCTTCATTTGTTATTTTTTCTTTAAACATTTTAAATAAATCAATTTGTTGTTCATTTGTTGGTTGAAGTATTTGGAAAAGTAAATTACATAAATTAGTTAATTTATTATTATATTCAGTATCATTTATAGTTTCAAATATTTTTTCAATAAAAATATTTTTAAATATAACAAACATTTCTTCATTTTTATTTTTTAAACTTTTCATTAAGAAATTATTCATTGCTTCATGCATTAATTTAAATTTCTCAGATTCATCATCAAAATTATCTAAATTAATATAAGTATCAAACATTAAAAGAAAAATATCAACATAATCATTAACTTGTTTTCCACTTAAAATATTATAAAAATCTTCAATAATTTTTAAAACATATTGTAAAACAAAATTAAAAGATTCATCACTTAAAAATTCTACAGATTTAAAAAAATAAAAAATAAACTTATTTCCAACACCAATTCTAATTTTACTAAAATCTTCAGGAAAATCATGTTGAATTTTTTTTTTTAAAGGTTCATCTAAAGTTAAAAAAGGATTATCAGTACTAATATTTTTTTGTTCAACTTCTCTATCATCTTGAATAAGAGAATTAAAATTACCAAAAGCTTCAGCTTCAGTATTTTTTTTTTGTACACTTTCAGAAGGAATATTACTAATAATTGGTTGTCTTGGTTGATAAATTGTTCTTGTTATTGTTTCATAAACTTTTGGTTCTGAAATTTTTATTTTAAATCCTTTTTCCATTTGAACTGGATTTAATGACATTGGTTTTACATCACCTTTCATTACTATATTTTGTGATGCTCTTGATAAAATTGAATTTGTTGTTTTTTGTGTGTTTAAAAATTCGTCATTTAATTTTTTTTCTTCTTGAGGTGGTGCTGATTGTTGAATTGGAATTTGACCTGAATTTGCTAATAAATTATGACTTAAATTTTCAATATCAGTTTTTTTTAATTTTTCAATTTCTCCATTTTCTTTTAAAAGATATGATTTATTATAATTATCTATATCTGTTGTAATTACTTTACCTTCTAATAATGGAATTCTTCTTTTTGTTAATTCTTGATATAATGATATTATAAAAAGAAGGATTTCACCATTTTCATTTTTTATAAATGTATCTAAGTCATTTATACTTGTTGTAATTTCTGTTATTTTTGATATAAATTTATTTATTTGATCCCAATTATCTTTTCTTGTTGCCATTGAAAATCCATTACTTATTTGATGCATTTGAACTGCTTTTTTATTTTGTTCTATATTGTTTGTTATTGGGTAATAACGAGATAATATTTGAGCAACAAGAAATCCATTATTAAAATCTTTTTTAACATTTCTAATACTATATGTTAAATCCAAACTTTGTATCCATTTTATTACTTCACGAGGAAGTGATTCTATTTTTTCTGGAGGTGATAAACCAAATAAATTTAATACACCTTTTGATTTTTTATTTGGGTTCATTTTTTATTTTTTTTATTTTATGTTAGTTATTTATTTAATAATTATTTTTTAATAATAATTTTTTAAATAAAATAATTTATTTAAACACTCTTTAAAAAACCCAATATAAATAATTAAAAAATATATTTATAAAAATTATATTTTACTCTGAAAAAATCTGTTTTAAAATTAGTCTTTGAATAGCATTCATACAACCAACACCTTCATTCCAATTAACAGCAACACTTTCTTTAGTTAAATTTTCAGTAGGATCTAAAGGAAGATCACTAACATAATAAAAGCATCTAGTAATAAAATTAGGAGAAATCAATTTATGTTTAATTTTACTTTCAACTTCAGCAGCATAATAATAACCTTCCATTTCCAATCCAACACATCCCATAACATGTTTATAAAAATTTAATAAATCATAATTTTGTAATATAGTACCAGCAACAGTTAATAATAGACCAACATGAACATCTCTTTGTGTAACTCTCTTTATTTCTTCTATATCAATTGGTCCTGTATTAATTGAAACCATTTCATGACTTTTATCTAATATCATAGTATCAGCAACAATAATATCACTTCTTTTTCCTATTAAACCACCACATTTACCAATTAAATTTAATGATTTTGCTTTACTACCAAAAAGCATTAAAATTTGTTTTATTATTTCATGTGATTGATAACCAAAAGTATATCCAATGTGAAGGATGATTTGATGTTTTGAACGTGGTTTTTTATGAATTTCAGGATCTACATATTTTGGATTTAGTTTATTTACATTTATTAATACTAAACCTACTCCAGTTCCAAATGTTTTTTCTATATAAATTATTCCATGTTCTTTATTCATTTTTTCTTTTTCTTCTTCTTTTGGAGGATTGGCTAAATAATAATAATATGAATATGTTATTAATTTATCATTTTCTGTTAGGAAATTTTGAGTTTTGGTTTTTATATTATTATTTTTTGCCCATTCTAAAATTTCATCTTTATTGGCGTACATATGAGGTGATAAACAAAATAATAATGTTCTTTTACTTCCTTGGAATATATCTACATATAAATCATCAATTTCATCCATCTCTATATCTTCAGAAAATAATTGTTTTACAGTATTCCATAAATTTTGAGTCCAAAATTCAACTGAATCTTTATCTAAAACAGGAGATTTATTTATACTTAAACTAATATCTTGATAATTTAAACATAAATTAATTAATTTTTCAGCAAATGAATTCCCGAATACAGTTTTTAAAATATCTTTTTCATCATCATATATATTCATTCCTGTTTTTGTAGTAAGAACTTTATAAGCTTCTTCAAAATTTCCTTTTGCTTTTGCTAATTGATTAAGAGTAATAGGTGAATAAATCCTATTTCTCAATTTTTTACTTTCAATATAATAAATACAAATATTAGATATAAAATCCAAAACATCACTTTCCATATCTCTACAAATTATAACATTTTTTCCATCTAAATACTTATAAATATCTCTCATTCTTGCAATACATTTTACTTTTTCAACACCAATATTACCTAATTTATCATTTAAATTTAAAATTCTTGGTTGTCTATTAACAAGAATAAAAATATAAGTTTCAATAACATCAATAGGTAATCTACTCAAAGCATAAGTATAAGCAGAAAAATCAATTTCTTCACTATTACATTTTTGATGAATACATGGATTAATTTTTTTATATAAATCAATTAATTTGATAAAATCAATAGGACCTCTCTCAACACAAGAAAGAACAAAATTTTTAAAAGATTTCAAAGGATCTAAAATTTTATCTTTATTTCTAATATTTCTAGATAAATAAGAACCAAATTGAGAACAAGGATGAATAACATTTAAAAAATCTCTTCTTTTAATAACACCAAGAATTGTTCCTGATTCTGCAATTGTAGTAGTCATTCTTTTTTGAAAAATTGGACCATCATATCCAAATAATGAAACATCATTTATTAAATCTAAAAAAGTAAAATCATTTTTAAAAATATGAATTTCACCTTCTAATAAAATAAAAGCAGCACATGCAGCATCTTCATTTTCTGAATATAATTTTGTTCTTTGTGTTATTCTTCTTATTGTTATTTTTTCTAATATAAATTTCCTTTGTTCTCTATCTAAATAAAAAAGTGGGTAAATTTTATCAAATGATTCTTTTAAAAGTTGTTTATATTTTGGTTCATCAAATGAATCAAGTGATACACCATAATGTTGTAAATTTGGAAGTGATATACTTTCACTTCTTAAATCATGTGTACTATACATTCTTTCTAATTCTGTTTTTTTTTGGTTTATTAAATTAAAATCTATAATTTTTGAACTTAAAATTTGATAATCTTCTATTCCTTCATAATTTTCATCATCATTTTCCCAATCTTGATCTAAATCCCATTCTTTTATTTCTTTATCCATTTTTTTAAATTATTCGATTTTAATTTATTTATAATATATCAAAACTATTTAATTTTATATGAATTATTATTATATTTATATAATATTGTTATATGATAATTCAACTTTTATGAAACAATATTGATGATTAATTATAAAATAATCAAATTTTAAAAAGTATTTATAAATTATAAAATATATCTTTAATTTATATTCTAAAAATAAATATAAATATTTTTTAGATTTTTAATCAATTACAAAAATGTTTAATGAATTTTTAAAATTTATAAATTGTTGCAAACCAAAAGATGAACTTGATAAATTTATAATAAAAGAAGAAAATTTAGGATTATCAACAAATGAATTAACTGAAAAAAATAAATTATCTAGCGAAGAAATGAGTCAAAATATTAAAAAAAATAAAAATCAATATTCAGAATCAATTATATCTTTTAGTAATTTAAAAGTCAAAGAAATGCAAAAAAATAAAAAAATTATAGATACTTTAGTTCTTAATGCAAGGGAAATTTTTTTAGAAGGAGAAATATTTTTTAATAAAGTAATTACAATTGATAAATTTGGATTAAAAAATGATAGAAGAAATGAACAAAGTGGAGTAACAATTTTTGGAATTTCAGATGATATGAATCAACCATATTCCGGTATTGATTTTAATTTAAATTTATCAAAAAAAAAATTGAAAAATAAAAAAGAAAAAAATATTCCATTATTTGAAATAGAATATTTAAAAAATGATGATATTTATAAAATATCAGTAATAAAAGATATTAAAATGTTGTTATATATTGAACATGATTTTTTGATTGAAAATAATACATCACTTGAATTTATGATTGGTAAAGTTTCAATTATATTAAATAGTCCCAAAGATGAAAAAGATGAAAAATTTAATTTAGAAATTGAGGGAAAAACGTATACTTATTATAAGAAGAAAGATTTACCTATAACAATAGGAAGAGTAAATACTAGTATTATTCTTAAAAATTCTTCTATTAGTAAAGTCCATTCAATAATTGAATATAATGAAGAGAATAATACTTTATCTATAAGAGATAATAATAGTACGAACGGAACTTATTTTGTACTTGGAAATAGGCATCCTTTTATTTATATACTTTCTGATTTAACTTTAAAATTATTAGACTCAAAATTTACTATAAAAATACATGAAAATTAGTTTTGTTTATGTTTATATATACTACAGAAATATAATACATTTTCTAAATATAAATATATCTATTTTGTCAAAATTAAATAATGGGATTAATATATATTATTGGAAATATATATTATATTACAAAAATCAAAATTAGTTGAATCTGAAACATAAATATTAAAATGTTAATTATATACATTAAATATTTACAAATCAATATTATTTAAATTTAGATTATTTAAATTTAGAATTATAATAGAAAAAAATTAAAATTTATAACAATAATTTGATAATTGATTAATTTAAAAATATATATTCAAATTAACATTAATTTAAAGCATAAAATAATTATAAAAAATAAATAAAACAGCTATCATGAAAATAATAAAATTTAAACAAAAAAAAAAAAAACAAACAAAAAAATAAAATAAAAAAAAATGTCAAAACTTCAAACTCTATTTTTCCTAAGTATAATATCAATTTCTTTTTCAACCTTATTAAAAACAAAAACAAGTTGTGTAGCATTTGGAGGAGATTGCGATTTAACATCATATTGTTGTGGAACATTAGAATGTAAAGACTATAGATGTTCAAAAAAAGGAACAAAAGAAAATCAAGTAGCATGGGCACCAAAAGGAGAAAAATGTGATTGGTTCCATCATTGTAAAAGTGGATTACATTGCCAAAGTCATAGATGTGATGTTAAAGTAGGTTCTGATAAAACTATTTCTGACATTGAAAATGCTTCAAATTCAAAAGAAGGATCTTTAAGTTTAATTGATAAATTAACTGCTGCTAGACAATATGAAGATATGCTTAAGAATACTACTACCACTGAATCATTACTTAGAAATTCTTAAAATAATGTTAATTTTTCAAATAAATGAAAAAAATAAGATTTTAAATTTATTTTTTTTTTAAATTTTTTTTTTAGGTTTGTTTTTTTTTTTTTTGTTCTTATTAATTAAATATATAAATATATTAAAATGGATAATAAATTTATTCAAAATCAAGATTTATATAATGAAAATGAACAAAATTCTGATAATGATAATCAAGATGATGAAGATGATGCTTATCTTAGAGAATTACATTTAAAATTAGTTCAAATGAAACAAGAAAGAAAAGAAGCTCAACAAAATGCTAAATTATTAGATAATCGTATTAATATGTTAAAAATTGAAGAAGAAAAGAATTGGAGAAAAATCGAAAATAAAAAGAAAAAAGCAAATGAAAAGTTAAATTATTTAAAAAGTTTTGCTGATAATATTAATTTATTAAAAAATGCAAAATTAAAAAAAAATAATGAAATCGAAAAACAAAAATTAATTAATAAAAAATTAAAAGATGATATTAAAAATGGAATTGAAGCAAAAAAAATTGAAAAACAAAATCAAATAAGTGAAGATGCAAAATTACTTAAATTACAAAGACAATATAATGAACAATTAATAGCTTTTTTAAAAAATGAAAAAGAATCAAATAATAAAGCAAAATGTGCAATAATTAAATCTCAACAATCAATTGAAAAAGAAAAGAAGAGAATGTTAGAAAAAGAAAGAAAAGCAAAATTGATTGAAAAATTAAACAAACAACTATTAGAAGAATATAGATTAAAAGAAGAAGCTGATGCAAAAAAAAATAAAGCTGAAAAAGAAGAAACTGAAGTTTTAAAAAGATTAAAGAATACTACACAAATAAATAAAAATATATCAGATGAAATTAAA
>JAEEGK010015051.1_pt1 | contig 17215 bp, 14 predicted proteins | sample 8958771 | NCBI WGS metagenome assembly JAEEGK01 (sample SAMN16246547, study PRJNA631951) | gut metagenome | biome: gut microbiome; feature: rumen; material: SC-attached | host: Bos | place: Iran: Karaj | collected 2018-10
ATATTTAAATAATATATTAACAATAAACACCCAAATCTCAAAAAAAAAATCATTAAAAACTCAAAAAAAAATATAAAAACCTTAATAAATAATTAAAAAAAAAAATATAAACACCCATAAAAAATATCTAAAAAACACAAAATATATATATATCTCTCTTTACAAAAAAATAAAAAATAAAAAAATAAAATGGAAACTGAAATTGAAGAAGAAAAGAATGTATCGGCTTATGATGAAGAGAATAAAGGAGGAAGTCGTTATTTAACATCTAAAAAGAAACAATATTTACTAGCATCAAATCAAGAAAGTATTCAACAATTAATAGAAAATCAAACAGAGCAATTAACAAACATTTTAATTCAGCAAAAATCAGAATATGATAAATTAACAAGAGAATCAAACCAAAAAAAAGAAGCATCAGAACTTTTAGATAAAAAAATAAAAGCTTTACAAGGAATGGATGAAAAAACAAAAAAAAAAGCAAAAGAAAATAAAGAATCAATTGATACAATGAAATCAGTTATAAAAATAAAAAATGGAAGAAAAGATGAAGAAAATTATAATAAAAAAACTCTTCAAAAACAAGTAGATAAACTAAATCAAGATTTATTATTAATTCAAAAAGAAATATTAACTGATGAAAATAGAGGGAAAATATTAGATAGAAAACTTCAAAAAGCAAAATTTAATGAAAATACAATAAGACAAAAAAGAAATGACGTTCATTCCCAAATAGAAAGTCAAGAATTAAAGAATAAATATTCTAAAAATGAACAAGATTTACAAATCCAATATTATGAAACAGTAATAAAGCAAAAATACATGTTTATTCAATCTGCTGATGAAAGAAAAGAAAGACAAAAAAAAATAGCTCAAGATGCAAAGAATGATTCTCAAGATAAACAAGAAGTAGAAAAAAGACATGAATTACATTTATTAATATTATATAATCAATATTTAAGAGAAAAAATGGGAGAATTAATTCAAAATAATGAAAAAATGGAAGCTACTTTAGAAGAAATAAGAGATATTACTGGAACTGAAAATTTAGATTTATTAGTTGAAACTATATTATTAAGAGATAAAAGATATAATCATTGTTGTAAAAGAGTTGCTGAAACTGAGAAAAAAAAAAAAGAATTAGCTGAAGAATTAATCAAATTAAATGAAGAATATATTAATTTAAAAAATCAAGTTTTAGTGGAAGAAGAACCTAATGAAGAAGCTAAATCTATTTCTACTATACCTACTACTCATGTTGAAGATGAAGAAAAAGAATTAATTGAAAAAGAAAAAACTTTAAATAAAAAATTATATGATATTGGAGAAAAACATAATCTAGTAAATTTAGCTTATAATAAAGTTATTGAAAATATGAAAACTTTAAAAGAAATTGATGATAATGACCCTAATAAAATTGAAGAAGATAATAAAGAAGAATTGAAATTAAATGATGACAATAAAGATAATAATATTGAAACTACAAATATGGAAACTAATATTAAAGAAGGTGAAGAAGAGAAAAAAGAAGAAGGAGAAGGAGAAGTTAAAAATGAAGATGAAATTGAAAAAGTGGAAGAAAATAAAGAAGAAAATAATGAAAACCAATTAGCAGAAGACAATGGTGAAAATGAAGAAGGAGAAGAAAAAAAAGAAGGAGAAGGAGAAGGAGAAGAAGAAGAAAAAGAAAAAGAAATAGTGTTAACAGAAGAAGAAGAAGAAGCAATAAAACAATATATAGAATTTTTACATCAATCATCAAAAAAATTTGACATATTATTTTTATTACATTCTAAACAAGAATTTCTTCATATAATGGAAGAAAAAGGAAAAGAAATGGAAAATTTAAGATATAGTCAAAATAAAAAAAATACTAATAAAGGAGCAACTGAAAGAAAACCTAATAAAAGAGTAACAAAAATAAGAAAAACTAATAGATTACTTACTAGTTTATCTAGAATTTCTAGAAAAAGTAAAACTGATGATGATAAAGAAAAAAAAATTGTTATTGAAAGTAAAAAAAAAAAAGAAGAAGAAGATGATAAAAGTAATTATGATCCTGATAAAGATATTTTGAAAAGATTTATGGATGAACAAAAAAAAGAAAGAGATGAATTTATTAAAGTAGTTGATGCTTCAAAAGTTAATACTAGGAAATCTGTTGCTGCTAAAAAATAATTATATATTATTTATTTTTAATTTTGTTTAAGGAAATTAAATATTGAGCAAATATGAACTTTTATTATTTTGATAAAAAGAGTTTTAATGTTTTATTTTTTTTATATTTATTTTTTGTATTATTTGTTTTTTTTTAGAAAAATAAATAAAATGAAAAAAAATATATCAAAACATAAAAATAAAGTATTATCTGATGAAATACCAAAGATTAAATCAAATTTAACTATAAAGAAATATATAAATCAAAGATTAAAAGATTTATCTAAAGATATAAAAAATATAAAAATAAATAATAATAATAACACTAATAGAAAAAAAACGATAAACCCAAAATCAAATTATAAAAATAAAAATAATCTTTTTCACACAAACACAAGTTCATCAACAACAATAAGTGAAAAATCAACATTAAATAAGGATATAAGTAGAGAAATAAATAATATTAATATTAATCCTTTTGAAAATGAAATATATAATGAAAAAGAATATAATATTAGAGACACAGAACAAGAATTAGAAATGATAAAAGAAGAAAATGAAAATTTAAAACATCAATTAGAAAAATCTCAAAAGAAAGTTCATAATTTAGAAAATATATTAAAAAGTTATTTAAAAGAAAATAAACCTAAAAATATTAATAATTCACCAATTCCCGTTTCTTGTGATTTTAAATATCCTCCAATTGTTGTTAAAAGAAAAAAAAGAAAAAGAATTACGAAATATACAAGAGGAGAAGACGATGATTATTTTGATGATCTTGATTATTATAATAATGTATGTAAAACTGAAGGAGATTTATAATTTTAATATATTAAATGATTATAGGTTTTTATATATTTAATATTATTTTTTTTCATTAATATAATTTTAAGGTGAAATTAAATTTTTTTTTACTAAAGAATATTGATTATAATTTAATTTTTCTTTAACTTTTATTTTTTATTTTTTATTTTTTTCATATTAAATAATAAATAGAATAAAATTACACATAAAAAAATCATTCAAAATTAAATAAAAAAATCTTATTAAAAGTTAAAATTAAATAAAAAAAATTTAACCAGATTTAAACAATAAAACTGCAATTTGGCCTAAATAAAAATAGATAAAATGTTTAGTTTCATGAGTAACATAACTTCCAAAATTTCTTCCAACAACACAATGCCAAGTTGGATTATGTTTTCTGTCAAATTCTTTTTTGATATAACAAGCAATATCTTTTTCAATATTATAAGAATCAATTGCTTTTGTTGCAACATTAATTGCATCTTGTTGCATATCTTCTGTCATATCAGAATTTTTAATTATTGCTTTTCTTTCTTTATCCATTTCTAATTATTTTCTTTTTAATTTTTAATTTTTTTGTTTTTATATTTTATACTGTTTAGTAAAATATATATATTCAATAAATAGTAAATTCATATATATATATTAAATAAAAATTAAAATATATAATGTTTCATTTAAAAAATTTATAATAAAAAATTATTAAAAGAATAACACAGCCAATAACAATAAGTAGAAAAAGAATACATTTATTTCTATTTTCTCTTTTAAGCATATTATTAATTAGTTTATTAGAATGATTAATATGGCTATTTAAATCAAAAATATTATCTCTAATATTTTTCATTTGATCTCCTTGAATTTCAAATTGATATCTCATATTATTCCCCATATCTTCAATTCTATAAGCTTCTCTTTGTATTTCATCTAAAGTATTATGCATTCCATATAATCCACCTTCATTATCAATTAAACTTTCTTTTTGAATTTTTTTACTTGAATCAATATCCGTAAAATCAAAAGCTAATGAATTTTGGTTTTTATTTTGAATATATAGTTCTTGAATTTTAGAATATTTTACATTATATTCATCTATTTGATTTTTATAATTATTATATCGTGTTTTTAAATCTTTTGGTACTTCATTATTTTTTGAATTTATTTCTAATTCCATTTGTCTTATTATTCTTTGAGCTTCTTTCATGTTAAAATGTAATTTTTCCATATCATCGTCGTTTAATGATGATTTATTTAAAGATTTATTTATGTTTTTTAATACTATTTTTAAACTGTCTTCAAATATTGAAAATATTTCTGACATTTTTTTTTGAATTAAATTTTTTATTTGAATTAAAAATAATTTTATTTTAACAATTATAATATTATAGCTTTTCTATTTATATATATCTTAATCTATTTATATTTTAAAATGGGATTTAATCAGTTTGAAGTTAGAATTATGTTTTTTGTTAATAGTATTATCATTATTATTATTATTGATATTTTTTTCATTTATAATATTTTGGCTTTTGTGTTTAAAATGTAATATTTTGTTTGTGTTATTTTTTTTTAATATTTTATTTTTAGAATTATCTTCTTCTTTTCTTAATTTTAATAAAGGAATATTTTGACTAAAAGAACGTTTATGTTTCATTTCAATTTTATCAAAAAAATATAAAGCATCTAAATCACCTAAATTACTTTTATTTAAATTATATATTTTTTCATTGACACTTCCTTTTTCAAAAGCCTTAACATTTAAATATTCATTTTCGTTTGAAGTAATATTATGATTTGTTGTAGATTCTGTTTCAAGTGTCATTGTTGATATTTTCTTTTTTAAAAATTTAAGTTCTCTATTTTTTTCATTTATAATACTCATTGATTCAATAAGTAATTTATCAAATTTTTCATTCTTTTCATTTAAATTACAATTTAATTTTTTTAATTCTGTATTTTCAATTAAATAAGCATTTACTACTTCATGATAACCAAAAAGTAATTTTTGTAATAAATTTATCATATTTGTATCATTTAATTTACTATTATTATTTTGAAGTAATCTTATTAAATCTTCAAATGCATGTTTAATTGTATTATATTTTTGACTTTTAGAAATTGATTTATTTTCACTTAACTTTTTATCTAATTGAATATTAATATCATAAATTTGCTTTGAGAAATTTTCTCTTGTTAAAATATTAAAATTATTTTTATTAGTATTACCAAAATTTATAGAATTTGCTAAACTATTTGAATAAGTATTAACTTTAGTATAATTATTTTCATTTTGATAATTACTTAAATTATTATTATGAGATATTAAATTATCTTTATATAATTTTAAAGGATGTTCTTTATTATTATTATGAATATTAATTAAACTTCCACTATTAATTAAAGTTTTTTTAAATTTTTTTACATTTTCTTGTTGATTATCTATATCATTACTATGTATATTTATATCATTTATTGTACTTATTCCTAAAGATTCATTTGTAATTTGAGAATAATCTGTATTTACAGTTAAAATTTTTTTTTGAGTTTTATTATTATCTTTACTACTTTGAGATATATTTGATTTATCTTTTTCTTGACTTATAAAAACTGATTTATTGACGTCAATATTTTTGTTAAAAGAGCTATTGCTTTTATTTAAAATTATATTTCCCATTGTTCTATTTACATTATAATTTGAAGATGCATCTTTTTTAAATTGAATATGTTTATTTATTGATGATTTATTTAACTTATTATTTGAATGAAATCTTTGTTTTTCATTATTTATATTTTTCAAAGGAGATGTTTTTCTATTTCTTATAATACTTTCTTTATTATTACCTGAAGTTTTACTTCTTATCATTATTTGAGAATTTGAATTTGTATTTGATATCTTTTTTTTCTTGAAATGATCTTTTGAAATATTATTTGAGTAATAGGAGTGTAACATATTTTTATAATATATTAAAAAAAAATTTTTTCCATGAAATAATATTTATTTTTAAATTCCTTTTAATCAAAATTTTAATTTTAATAAAATACAAAATTAATTCTAAAAAACTTTTAATATTAATATTAAGAATAATTACCAATATTAGTTGAATTAATAGTAGATTCAATAGTTTTAAATTTACTATTAATTTCATCTTTATATATTAAACTAACTTTAGTACTTATATCATCAATATTTTTTTGTAAAGCTTCATTTTTTAATTTAGCTTCTGTTAATTTCATTTTTAATTCTTCATTTAATAAATTTTCTTCATAAATTTTTCTTGAAATTGCCAAATCATTATTATGATTATTATCTTCTTCTTTTTCATAAAGATTATATTTAGTTAACATTTCACGATATTTTTTAAATAATTTATTATATTTATCTATATCAATAGCTTCTTGTTTCATTAATTTATCTTCTTCTTTATCTTTTTGTTTTTTTAAGCTTTGATATCTAATATCCATATTTTTAATTAATTCTTTCTGTTGATTTATTTGCTTAGAAACATCAGATAATTTTTTTTCTAATTCTAATTTTTCTTCATTTTTCTTCTTTAAAGTTGAATAAGTTGATGAATAAATATTTTCTCTTTCATTTTGTAATTCTTTAATTTTATCTTCATATAAATCTAATCCTTTAACAAATTCATGCATTTCTTCTCTTAAACTACTATTATAATCTCTTACTGAATTTAAATTGTCTTCTATATCTTCTCTTTTTAATATTATATCTTCTAAATTTATTTGCTTTATTTTTTCTAACATTTCATAATATTTATAATCTTTTTTTAATTGGAGGATTAAACTATCTTTTTTTATTTTTAAATCTAATTTGTTTATTAATTCTTTTCCTAATAAACGATTTTTCTTTTTTTTCTTTAAAAGTTCTGAAATGATTTCTTTAATATTTATCTTTGTTTTATTATTTTCTTCAACTGGAATTTCCTGTGAAAAAGATATTGACATTTTCTTTTATTTATTATAATAATTCTTAGAAAAAAATTAACTGATTTTTTTTAAAATAATTAAAAATGGAAAGCTTAAAATTACTTCATAAACTCCTTTATAATAAATATGGAAAAAAAACTAATCAATTATATCAAAGACAAGTAATTTCAAATATGATTTTAAATAAAAATTGTAAAATTTTTTCTTTGTTAAAAGACTCAATTATTTATGATTATATGAAAGAATTTATGAAACGTTATTATAACAAGAAAGAATGTTACATTCAAATTCCAAAATATTCTTTATATTATCACAATTATTTAAAATTCTTTTGTAAACCTACTTTTAGAAATTTTTCAATCAACAAAATAATTCAATCAAATGGAGAAAAATTAGGAGAAATTTTTTATTATAATAATTATGAAAAAAAAAATAATAAGGATAAGAATAAAAATAATAAAAAGCATTTTAAATTAATTTTTAGTAAATCTGTTAGAAAAAATATAAATGATATTTCAAGTTCAACTGAAAGTTCTGATAATGAAACTATTGAATTAAATAAAAGTAATTTTAGGTTATTAACCAAAAATTATAAAGAAGAAATATTTGAAGATGAATCACTTATAAACATTTTAAATGATTTAAATAGTTCTATGAAAACTAATTCAAAAAAACAAAGGAAAATGCAATATTATACAAATAAGTTAGATAAAAAATATAATAAAAATAATAAAGAACATATTCATATATTTGCAGAAGAAAAAAATAAAATAATGAATACTTTGAATAATCAAGTTGAGAAAAAAAATAATGTCAAAATTAAAAAACAAAATTTAACTTTATCTACTACAAAAGATAATAAATTAAATAATCAAGTTAGTTTAAAATTAAAATCGATACATAATAAAAATTTAACAATTCAATTTAACCCCGAAAAACTATTAACACAGTTAAATATTTTTAATAAAAGAACTCAAGGGAAAAGTACTGATTTAACAAACAATAACTTTAAAACTACTTTATTATTAAAAAATTATAATTATAATAAAACTATTAAATTTGAACCTTATAAAACAGGAATGATAAAAATAAAAAACAACAATTATAAATTAACTAAACCTTATTCTAGAAATATTTCATCAAGAAACTCAAATAACTATTTATCTTCTTTTCATACTTTTGAATATAATCAAAAATTATTAAATGGAAAATATAGAATTAAAGGGAGTTGTAATAAAAGTTCAAGAAATAATATAATATTATCTAATCAAATTTATTCTTATACTCAAAATTTTTCTCAAATGAATGAAAAAAAAAATATTAATTTTAATAAAGGAAATAAAAATATCTTCCAAATGTGAAAAATGTAAAATAACATTAATTATATATATATAATTTATTGTATATGTCTATGATTATTTCATCTTAGTGAAAATAATGCAAAATTAGAATAATATATAAATAATTTTTTTCTTTTTTACAAACTAAATTTAAAACAACATAGGTAATTTTTATATTTTTATTATCTTCATTAATATTTAAAAAATCTGTGTCATAAAAATAATATTATATTTATATTTGATAATCATCATAAAAATTTATAATTTCCCAAAAATAAAAAAACAAAATTTATAAAAAAGAAAGTGAATTAAATTCCAAATTTAAAACTACAATATATATAATTCTTACTCATTAACGAATTATAATATGTTTTAAAATCTTAATTAAAATGTGTTGAATAAGATTGTATAATTAAATTATTTTTTTTTAAAAAAATTGTCGGTGCTGAGATTCGAACTCAGGTTACCACGGCCACAACGTGGGATCCTAACCACTAGATGACACCGACATCTAATATTTACAATTTTCAAGTGAATATAAATAAAGAAAAAAAAAATAAAAAATATTGAAAACCCTTAATTTATTATTTAATAATTTAATATATTTAAGATTTCAAATTATTAATAATTTTATTATATTTACATTTACTTAATTTTAAATTTATAAAAAATAAAATTATATTTCAATTGAATCAAGTGAATTAATTTCATTTCTAATTGGATAATATTCATAATTATCTTGATTTTCTTCATTATTTTTTAATAACTCCGATAAATCTGGAATTATTTCTTCTTCTGTTCTAAATTCTGCAGGAATATAATTTTCATTAATTAATATTTTATTTTTATCAAAAGATTTAATTTTTGATTTTAGTTTATTTGAACTTTTTAATAACTTAAAATATTCATTCATATCTTTTTCTTTTATATTTTTAAATTCTTTTGAATTTGAATATGAAATATTTATTTTTGAAGGCTCATCTTCTGAATTATAATTTATATTTATTGTTGAATTTAAATTAAATATTATATGTTTCGTGTTATTATTTTTTAAATCATCTTTTTGTTTATTTGCGTTTTTTATTATTTCATTTATTATTAAATCAGCTTCTTCATCATCAGAATCATAAACTTCTTTTTTTCCTTCTTTTTTTACTTCTTTTTTAATTTCTTTTTTTTCATTCCCTTCACTTTCAATAAAAGGATTTTTAACTTTATTTTTTGTAAAATCATTAGATTCATTAATTTCATTTTTATTATTATCTAAATTTTCAGAAGTTTTTTCATTAAATAAACTAACACTTTCTAAACTCATTATCATTGGAGGAACAAATGACATTTCTTTACTTGTTTTATTATATGAATTATCTGATAATTTATTTGTATAATCATTTAATTTTTCTTTTTCAAAGTTTGAATCTTCACTTTTTTTATTTGTATTTATTTCTAATTCTTTCTTTAAATTTATATAATCTTTTTTTACTTCATTCTCTAATGGTTTTATTTGGTTTTTGTTTTCTATTTCTAATAATAAATATCTTTTATTTTCTTTTTCTGTATTTGGAATTATTATATCTTGTTCTTTTAACACATTTAAATTTAAAGAATTTTTTGAATTTGTTTCCTGTCTTTTAAATAGAAATTCATTTTTTATTTTATTCATTTCAATTTTCTTTTCTTCTTCAAATTTATTATCATTTTTTTCTCCTTCAAAATGTTTAAAAATTTTAATATTTAAATCTTTTTTTAAATCATTATATTCTTTATCTTTTCCTTTTCTTTTATTTTTTTTATTTTTAGATTTATTTTCTAAATCAAAAGCAATAACTAAATCTTCAGCTAAATCACTTAAATCACTTGAATCATTTTTATAATTATTTCTATAATCAGTTTTATATTTTTGCATAGATGAAGGAAATTTATTAAGTTTATCTAAAAATTCTCTACTTGATTGAGTTATATAATTAAAAGCACTATTTTTATTATTAAATATTTTATCAGGTGTATTTATCTTATTTCTTTTATATTTCATATTACTTATTACATTTTGTTTATTCATACGATTATAATTATTTATTATATTTTCATTTGATTTTTTATTTATAAAACTTTTATTTCTATTCACTGAATTAACAATATTAAAATTCATATCATTCGAAAAAGAATTATTTGTACTAGTATGATTTAATGAAAAAGATATTTGATTCATATTATTATGATTAATCATATTAATATTTAAATTATTTTTTGAATATTGCTTTTTTAAAGAGTTGTTATTATATGGATTAATATCATATTTTTGAATTTTTTGTGTTGAACTTGGTCTATAATAAAAATTTCTTAATTCTTGATTTCTCTCATCAAGTAATTTTTTTTCTTTTGAACGAGAAATTAAATCATCTAACCTTTTTTGTAAGTTTTTAGACGTTTCTTTTATATTAATATATTTAATATCATTTTCTAAATTTGGTTCTGTATTAATATACTTTTTAGATTTACCTAAAGAACCAGAATAATAAGGAGTATAATTTGTTGAAATTGAATTTGAAGTTAATTGAGAGTAATTTATAGAATAAATTTGGTTTAAAGGATTATTAATTTTGGATTTAGGATAATTTAAATTATTTTTACTTATTGAACTAATACTTCTTTTTGATGAAGTATTAGAATAATAAGAATTATCCAATAATCTATTTGTTGAAAACATATTCATTATATTTATTAGATAATATTAATCTAAATTAATAAAAAAAACATAAAAAAACATTAAAAAAAACAGAAAAAAATTTTTTTATTCAATAAAAACCACATTATATTTTGTTTTAAAAATTTAAATTTTTTTAAATTTTAATTACCCTATTTTCTTAATTCAAAGGGCTATAATTATACAAAGCTTTATTATGCATAATTAATTTATCTCCAACAAAATAAAAAGAATCACTTCGAGTATTCCAAGGTTGATTAATCATTTCTTTTTTAATATTAGGATCAATTTCTGGAATAGTATAAATATATTCCCAAGTATTAACACTATTAGGAATACAAAAATCAAATTTAAATTCAAAAGATTTAATAAGTAAATCATTAAAATAATGTCTTTCAATGATTAAGAAATCTTTAACTTCTTGATTTCCTACAGAAAAAGTTAATGAACTTCCTAAATCTTTTAAATCTAAAAAATCTGGTCCTAAATGATATCTTATTGTTCTTGGACTTGTTAAAATATCTTCTTCTTCAAAATTTATATCATCTTTTTTTTCTTCTTCTTTTTTTTCTTCATTAGGTATATCAGGTGAATCATCACTTACTTCAAATAATACAAAGTCACTTTCTAAATCTCTCATTTTAAATTTTTTAAATTTTATATTATATATATTTGCATCTAAACCACAAAGAAATTTTGGTGTGAATGCATTATATTCACGAACTATATCTGGTGTTATTTCTGACATTTTGTTTTTTTTAAATTTTTATATATATATATAATTTTGTTTTTTTGTTTTTTTTATATTTATTTTTTTTAATATTAATTAATATGAATAATGATACTCTTCAAAAGTTAAAAATTGAAAGAGATAATTATGCTAAAAAAGGTGAATATTTAAAAGCTGATAAAATAAATGAACAAATTAAATTTATTAAAGAAAAAATAAAATTACTTCCTAAATTTTATAAAATAGATGATAAAGAACTAAATAATGATCTTGAAACTGAATATAAAGAAATAGAAAATTATTTTAAATATAAAATATCAGATTTTAATAAAGATGCTCGAGAAAAAGAAATTCAACTTTCTGAAGAACAAGAAAAAGAATTAAAAAATTATATTAATCATTTAAATGAAACTTTACCTTTAAAAGTTAAATTTTCTAAAAATTTATTAGAGTTTAAAAATAAAGAATTATATTTTGCTAAAAATGATAAATTTAAAGAAGCACAATATTATAAAAAAATATGTGAGAAAATGGAAGAAGAAGAAAATAAACAATTTAATGTTGAAAGAAATATTAAAATTGAGAAATTAATAAAAGCTTTTAAAGAAAAACAAAATAAAACTTATCAATTTTTAATTCAAAAATTTGAAAGAGAATATAATGAAATAATTAGAGAAAAAGATGATAGAATTAAATATCTTCTTTCAAAATATAAAAATATGAAAAATAAAAAATTTAAAATTGAAAATGTAGATTTTAATACTATAACTTCTAATCTTTTATCTATTTGTACTCATGAACAAAATCAAATTAATTCAATTTCAAAATCAACTGCAGATAATTAAAATATTTTTTTTCTTTTAAATTTTTGCAAACATATTGTGTATAAAAGGTTTATATATAAAAAAAGGAATTTTTAAAAATTGAAAATATTTTAACACTGAAATTGTAACATTATTGTAATTTTTTTTTCTTTTTATTAATAAATTTAATTATTTAATTTAAATTTAAAATTATGGAATCAAACGACAATCAAAAAATCAATCATGGACTTTATTATCATAAATTTGAACAATTTTTAATTAAATGTACTCTTCCTCCTTTAGAAAATTCATTTAATGAAAAAGAATTATTAAAAAATAATCAAATAAAAAAAATAAGTAATGAAGATTTAAATGAAATTAAACATATTTTTTCAGAAACTAAAAATATGTATATTAAAGGAGTATTAAATAGAATTAATATTTTTTTTAATAAATATAAACTTGATGAAAAATTAGATATTAAATCAGAAGCTTTTTTACTTCAAGTTTTTTTAAAAGAAATTTCTTTTGATTTAAATAAACTACAAAATATGGAATTGATAAATGAAATAAAAGAACCAGAATTAATAACAACTAAAAAATATATGACTGAAGAACTAAAAGAAAAAAATTCTCAATTAAAAATAGAAATAGAAGAATTAAAAAAGAAATTAGAAAATTTAAAACAATTAAATAAAATAAAATTAAATTAAAAAATAACCTTATAAATAATAAAATAAATAATAAAAAAGATTTTATTTTCAAATTTATTTATTATTATTTTTAGAATTTTTTATATATTTATTCATTTTAGTTTTATTTACATAAATTGGTTTTTGTCCAATAGATATTCTCTTTTTATTTTCTTGATTTATTTCTTTTTTAATTTCTAACTTTTTATTAATTTGTTTTTGTTGATTAATCCAACCAGAAACAAAATTTTTTTGTTCTTTTAATAAATGATATTGATTATCATCTAATTTTTTTCTTAATTTTTTATTTTTTTTAACTTTATCTAATTTACTAACATAATTTTTAGCTAAATCATTAACAAATTTATAATTTTTATTAAATTCACTTATATTTAATTTTCCACTTAAATCATCAAATCTTGGATCTCTATTAAATTTTTTTTTAAGATAAGAAGATTCTATTTTATCTCTTCCTTTAAATTGGATTTTTGGTTTAATTAATGCACTAAATTCTTTTGGTTCATTTTTAGATTTTTTTTTATTAATTTTTGCCATTTCTTGAAATAAATATGTATTTGTTTTTTTCTTTATGTCTTTGTTTCTATTATTTTTATTATTATATTCTAATTTTGTTTTTACTTTTAATAATGTATTAAAATCTACTTCTTCTATTTCTTTTTTTAATAATTCTTCTTCTGAAATTTCTTCTTTTTTATTTTCTTCATTATCATCTTTTTCTTTTATTTTATTAATATTATAATCATTATTAGAAAAAGTATCAGATAAACTTTCATTCTCTTCTTCTTCATTCAATTCATTTTCTTCTTCATTTAAATCAATATCTGACATTTTTCTAAATAATATATATAATTTATTAAAAAAGTATTTTATTTTTCATTAATATTTCTTATAAAGAAATAAAAATAAATGAAAAAAATTTCACTTTTTTTCCTGTTTCTTTCACTACTAAATATAACAATACAAATAAAAAATATTAGAAATTTAAATCCAAAAGAAGATGATAAACCTCAAAAAAATAATAATAATTCAAAAAATAAACCTAAGGGAAAACCAGATGATCATGAAACTTCATATGCTGCAATTATTATGATTATAATAATAATAGTAATATTTGTCTTAGTATTTATTTTTCTTTTAGTATATTTCATAATTACTAAATATAATAATTGGAGTAAAATAAAACAAAATGATTTTTATATTAATTTAAAAAAATTAAGGAAAATAAAAGATTCTCAAAATTCAGAAAATTCTTTAAAAAAAAGTGATGGAAATGAAAATAGTAATTTAGTTAAAAATGAAGATTCAAATTGTCCTTCATCAGCTGTTGACAATTTTAATCAAGGTAATAATTTTTATAATGAAAGTGAAAAAGAAACTTATTATACTAATGTTGATGATGATAATAATATAACTATTAAAGAAAATAAAATTATTACTCCTAATCAAGAAGATTTAAAGTTATATAAGCCTTATGATATTCCAGAAGAAGAAAAAGAAGTTAATATAAAATTAGATAATAAATAAAAAAATAAATATTTTATTTTAAAAAATAATTATATAATGATTAAATATTCTTCTTTTAAAAAATTATCAAATTACCTATTTAATTTTTCCCATTTTCTATTTTCTAATTTAAATTATTCAATTTTTAGAAATAATCAAAATATTATTGTGAATGAAATAAATGATATTAAAGAAAATGGAAGAATAGGAATATTTATTCCAAGAAGAAATTTATCAAAAAATATATGTAATTCATTAAGATTAATGTATAATGAAAGTGGCAATTTATATAAAAAATTACAATATTTAGGAGGAAATTCAATGATGAATTATGATGAGGATTTATTATTTTTTTCTTTTAATTTTTATAATAAATCAGATAAAGAAACTATTGATTTAATTGATGAAATAATAAATTCTATTTACAATGAAAAAATCGATAACAAAGAGAATAATGATATTCTAAATAAAAAATTAGAAATAACTAATTTCTTTAATCAAATAAATAATATTAATGATGATAATAATAGTGAATTTTATGATTTTTTATATCAAAGAGAAAAAGAAAATAAAAATGAAAAAATAAATATTCAAACTTTAAATAAATCAATAAAAGAAACAATTCAAACATCTCCAAAAAATATAATAGTAACATCAGGATTAATAAATTCTTCAAGTCTTTCTCATAAGAAAATATATGAAATAATTGAAAATAAATTATTAAAATTTAAACCAAAGGAAATAAAATATTGTAAAAATCCTTTAATTAATAAAATATATGAAAAAAGAATAGAAGAGTCAAATGAATCATTATTAAATTTAAAATTTTTTTTTCCAACATATCCTTGGAATTCAAATTTAATTATTTTATATGGAATATTATCAGAAATTATTGGTTCTGCTACTCCATTTAGTTCTGGTGGACCTGGAAAAGGAATTTTTTCTAGAGCTTATACTGAAATTTTAAATAAAAATGATAATATTATACATTTTAAAACTTTAAATTTACCTTCTCAATTTTATGGTTTGTTTGGATTTGATTTTTCTTTTTATAAAAATGAAAATAATATTATTAATTCTTTATGTAATTTAATTAAAAATTTAAATCACATTAATCAAGAAGAATTTGATAGAGCTAAAAATATTTTAAAAAGAAAAATTATTAATTCTTTAGTAAATAATAGTGGAAGAGTTGAAGAAATAGGAAAAGAAATATTTTATTTTGATAAAATTATTGGATATAATATTTTAGAAATTATTGATAAAATTACTTTAAATGATTTAAATAAAGAAATAAAAAAAATGATAAATAAAAAAAATGATAGTATTCTTTTTATTAAAGGATATTCTAAAGATATAAATAAAATACCAAAAAGAGAAAAAATATTAGAACTTATATAATTAAATTTACTATAATTTTAATTTAAAAAAATGAAAAATTAATCATTTTAATAAATTACATATTTGATTATATAATATATATTTAATTGGAATAAAATTGTGAAGGGAAATTTTTTTTTCTTTCATTTTCTAACCAAGTTTTTTTTTTACCAAATCCAATTTTATTACTTTCAATTTCACTTTCATTAGCTTTTAATTTCATAAATTGTAAAGCTAATTCATAAAAAGAAGAAGAAATTAATTCATGTTCTTGAACAATTCTATTTTTTAAATTTTTATTTTCTTGAATATATTTATTAATTTCATCATTATTATTATTATCGCTTTTGTCTTTTAAATTATCAAAAATATCATCTTCATTTTCAATTCTATTTTTTAAAGCTTCAATTATTTCTTGTTGTTTATTAACAGTATTTTTTAAAGAAGAAATTTCATCATTATTTGAATTTGCTTTTGTGTCAATTGAAGTGTTTGTTCCTGATTTTAATTGAGAAATTTCATTTTTTAATTTTTTAATTAAACCTTCATTTTCATTATCCTTTTTTTGCTTTTCTAATTTTAATTGTTGAAGTTCATTCAAACATTTTTCTTTTTCAAAATATATTTTATCTTTTTCATTTGATAATTTATCTTTTTCTGAATTAATAGAATTTAAACAATCTTTATAAGTTTCTAATTCTTGTTTTAAATCCTCTATTTCTTTTTCAAAATTTTGATTATTTGGTATTTTATTTATTTCTGATAAAGTTATTCCACTTTCTTTTTTAATGTTATCTTCAGATATATCTAAATTTTTTAATGTAACTGCTTTCATTTCTTTTTGTTTTAATAAATCATCCATTCTTTTATTTTCTGATTGCAAATCTTCATTTTTTGATTCTAATTTTTTTATTGTATTATTTTTCATTCTTAAATCTTCTTTTATTTTAAAAACTTGTTCAAGTAAATCAGCATTTTTTTTATTTACATTTTCTTTATCATTTGTTATTGTTTCTATTAATTTATTTAAACTTTCTATTTTTTTTTCTTTTTCACTTATTATTATTTCTTTATCTTTTATTAAACTTAATTCTTTTAATTTAGATTTTAATTTTTCATTTTTTGATTTTAATTCT
>JAEEGK010015053.1_pt1 | contig 17213 bp, 10 predicted proteins | sample 8958771 | NCBI WGS metagenome assembly JAEEGK01 (sample SAMN16246547, study PRJNA631951) | gut metagenome | biome: gut microbiome; feature: rumen; material: SC-attached | host: Bos | place: Iran: Karaj | collected 2018-10
TCAAATCCAAAAAAACGGTCGTGTCGGAAATAGCTACAATTTCAAGCTCTACAGCTTCCCCAATTTCAAATGTATTTTTCATATTTTCTTCCTTAAATAACTTATGCCTATATTATACAAAGAAAAGGGAGATAAAGCTACTAGAGATAGGAAAAAAGGAGAATTAGATGTTTTTTATTACAGAGACCTTACTTTTTATGCTTATTACTCCACTCCGTTGGAGAAAGGCCGGTTTCTTCGCGGAATTGTTTCATAAAATATTTGACATCGGAAAAACCGCTGCGCTCGGCAACTTCGTAAACCTTGTAGCAGCCCTTTTCCAAAAGTCTTTTGGCTTCTTCCAGACGCAGGCGCTTAAGGTATTCATTAAAATTAACGCCTGTGTGCTCCTTGAACTTTTCGGAAAACCAGGTGTAGTTTACAGAAACCTGATTGGCCACCATTGCCATATTTATGTTTTTGGTAAAGTGAGTTTTTATGTATTCCAAAGCTTCGGTAATGTAAGGCGACTCTTTGGTATCTGCCTTAAGCAAAGCCGAAAGATACAGGGTATAATCGCGGATGCTGTCCTTCCATTCTTCCAGATGGCTGTATTCAAAAATGCTTTCTATCATAATGCTTTTTAAATGAAGGTACATATCTGCATCACTTATGCCGGGAAAGCGGGTAAACATATTTGAGGTGATTTTTCGGAAAAGGTAATAAAGCTTTTCGGAGTTTTCCTTAGCCAGATTGGCAGGAGTTTTTGCACCCTTTGAATAAGGAGGTTCAGCTCCTTCTGGTGCTTCTACCGGGCTACCAAAGATATTAAACAGTTCATCAAGACGGCTCTGCAGCTTTTCGGCAGCTTCAATATCACAACAGGAAATCATTTTTTCATATTTTTCTTCCAGTTCCTGAAAGTCCGAAACGTGATTTGCATCATCATAATAATATATGCCACCCAGTTTTTTTTCTGCATAAGGCTGCCCGTTTTGTGGATTAAAAAAAGCCTGCATTGCGGCACTTATTGCCTGTTTGCGCAGAGAACGAAGCATGGAATAATCATCAGCACAGCCGGAAACGCCAACTACATAATCCTTTAAAAGCTCTGGATTAAAAGCTACTTCTGAACCGTCAAAAGGATAAACTATGCAAACTCCGTTGCGGGTTCGGTCCAGCACATAAAAGCGTTTGGGGCCCATAACATTATCCAGCATTATTCCAACATTTTCTCCGTAAAGCGCAATGCAATGAAGTCCATTTTCCACAAGGATTTCCGGCAGGCCTTCCTTATCGTCTATGCGGCCATTTTCAAAAATACGGCGAAGCTTCTGCTCATTTCTCAGCTTTTCTTCCTTGATTGAATCCATTATGGCTGTTTTTACTGTGGTAATCAGTTCTTTTTTATCTACCGGTTTAAGGATATAAGAAATTGCCCCACTTTGAATTGCTGCTTTGGCATAAGGAAAATCATCATAACCGCTAAGAACTATGATTGCAGGCTTATCGTTTTGAGCTGGCATAGCCGCAATATTTTTCATTAATTCTACGCCATCCATAACGGGCATACGAATATCTGTGATTAAAAGAGCGGGATGTTTTTCTTTGCAAAGCTCCAGTGCTTCCTGACCATTTTTTGCTTCTATTATATCCAGAGGAATATCAAGATTTTCCATAAGGATTTTTTTTAATCCGGCACGAATCAGTTTTTCGTCATCGGCAAGTACAATTGTTATCACAGAAGCTCACCTCCATTTTCTTTTTCCAGGCTTTCTTTTCTAAGAGGCTTTGAATGCAGTGGAACAGGAATCTTTATAAGAGTTCCTTCTCCTTCGTTGGAATATATTTTCATGCGGAAATCTTTTCCATAAAATGTTGTAAGCCGCTGCTGAATATTTTTTAATCCTATGCTGCCATTTGAATCGCGCTCATAAGAATCATCTTCCAGATAAGCAAGGATTTGCTCCAATTTTTCTTTAGGAATACCAGGGCCAAAATCACGAACACAAAGCCAGATTCTGTCGTATTCAGGAGCCTCTTCTGTATAAACACGAATTACGGCATCTTTACCAAGGGGCTCAACCGCATAGAAAAAGGCATTTTCTACCAGAGGCTGCAGGCTCATTTTTGCAATTACTACATCCTTATATTCCGGCTGAATTTCTGTTTGCAGAGAAATTACATAATCATTTCTTATATTCAAAAGATAAATATAGGAGCGGATATAGTCTACTTCCTGTTCCAGAGTTACCTCGTGAACCCGCCAGCGCAGACAATAATGCATAAGCTTACCCAAAACACTGATGCTTTCTTCTACATCTGCCTCGCCGGCAATTACGGCCTGCATTTTTATTGTTTCCAGTGCATTGTAGAGAAAGTGGGCATTTATTTGATTCTGCATTGCCTTCATTTCCGTGTCGGCAATCAGCTGCTGTTCCCGTTTGATTTCTTCTATTTGATTGCTCAACTGTTCGGTCATTTTGTTAAAGGTTTGCTGAGCTTGTGTAACCTCGTCGTGTCCAGTAACTGGAATTGGAAGATTAAGCATTCCTTTTTGAACCTGCTTCATTCCACCAATAAGTTCATAAACCCTACCCATAAGGCGGGAGGTAAGATAGCGGATTAAAAAATAAAGCAGAAAAACCGTGATGAATAGTCCTGCCAGAATACCAGCCTGCAACCTGAAAAGCTCGCGGGAAATACTTTCGGAAGAACAGGTATGCAAAAGCACAATATCCATGTCGGGAACCCTAATCCAGCTGCAATAGCGGACATCATCTTTTTCCCGCAAAAGCATTTTTCCAGAAGTTCTGTATTCGCCGTGATCCCGACGATAAATGCTTTTATAAAAATCATCCAGCAGCTTTTGGGTTAGAGGACGTTGAGCTTCGTAAATTAATTTATTTGTGATTGGAATTAATTCCATTTTATTTGTCTGGGGATTCAAGACCTCGCGGAAAACATAATCATTATTGTAATCATTAAGGGTTTTAAAAAGGAAAGGAAAAAAATCGCTGGTCTTCATTGCTATCTGGATATAGCCTATTGCGTGATGATTTTTTACCATTCGGCGGGTTGAACAGACTGACTCAAACTTTAATGAGCCCAGATTTCCAAGATAATCTGCAGTATAAGCATATTCCCATCGCTCCAGAGCTGCAAGATTTGTGCGGGAGGAGTTCATAAAAATGGGCCAGCGTTCCGGGATAAGGGGATTATCGCTGAAAACCCTGAGCCCATAAATGTTTGGTACAGTTTCCAGAGTTCTTTCCAGCATGTTTGTTTCGTTAATCATTGTGTTGATTATTTCTTCTTCGCTGCTTCGCTCTGGAATTGTAAAGAAAAGTGTTAGCGCACCATTACTGTTTACAAGCTGTTCAAAAAGATTAAAGGATTCTATATTTTTTTGAACTGTTTCATAGTTTTCTAAAACTAATCCTTCGCTGCTGGCTTCTAATTCTTCTACTCGTGACTTTCTGATTAAGCCCATAGCACTTATCACTATTATAGAAAGAGGAATTACAACCGTACAGGTATAAACAAAAACCAGCTTTTGCGAAAAGTTCATTTTATCCTTTTATTCCTCCGAGGAAAGCTTAGATTTCTTTTTGCCTGCAACAAAAAGTCCGGCGAAAACTGCTGCACAAATAATGGTTGCGGCTACAGCTTCCAGAATTGCATTAAGTCCGCAGGCTGCAACAAGAGCAAAGTAGCCCATACCGCCAAGAGCTTCGCGAACATCTGCTGCCTTGAAAATATAAAGGCTGCCAAGTACAAGCAGGGTATGGGCAATAGTTGTAATAAAGCTTGTGATTGCGGCAGACAAAGTTTTTGGCATGTGAGGAATAAGATTAAAAGCTTTCCAAAGTCCCCAGGCAATTACTGCAATCAGCATGCGGGGAAGAACTGAAACAAGTGGATTAACAAAGAATGGATCCAGTGCACCGCTTGGGCTCATAGCTGCCTGAATCAAAGAAAGGATTCCAAAGGTTGCACCTACAAAAAGTCCTTCCGGGAGTCCTGCAAGCATACAGATAAGAATTACAGGAATGTGAAGGATTGTGATTGAAGCTGTTGCTCCAAGAGGAATAAGTCCCAGCTTTGTTATTCCAAGTATTATAACAAGTGCACTGAAAGCACCTGTAAGTGTAAGTCGTTTATTTAGTGATAATGTTGAGTTTGTATTTTCCATAATTTTATCTCCTGAATATTGGGTTGTGATTAATTAAGCTCCAGTGCAACCTTTACACCGGAAAGCACGAGCTCTGGTATTACTACATCGAAAAGCTTATAGTCTTCTATAGTTCTTGTAAAACCGCCCGTACCTATTACTAAAGTGTCTTCACCATGGAAAACATTTTTTTTGAATTGATAACAAAATTCTTTTAATGCACCTGCAGTTCCATAATAAAGACCTGCCTGAATTGCTTCTGTGGTTGTAAGACCGTAAACATGCTCCGGCTTCATAATTTCTACCGAGGTAAGTTTTGCTGTTCCGCCCGCAAGAGCATCCACAGAAATCTTCATGCCCGGCATGATTACACCACCAAGAAATTCCTTATCCTTTGAAACAAGCTCTGCCGTTATAGCAGTTCCCATATCAATAATGATAAGATTTTTTCCAGGATAAACATTAACTGCACCCATTGCAGCCGCAATCAAATCTGCACCAATTTCCTTAGGATTTGAATATCGCAGCTTGAGTCCAGTCTTAATTCCAGCCTGAATAAAAAGAGGTTCCTTGTCCAGATATTTTACGCAGGCACTTGCAAGCGAGTGATTGATTGCAGGTACAACCGAGCAGCAGCCAATCTTTGTAATTTTTTGCCAGTCAAAGCCATTCTCCCGCAATACTGAACGCAGAAAAACTCCAATTTCATCTGAACTGAAATTTATATTTGTTGAACGCCTGAAGGTGAGCACACAGTTGTTGCCGTCAAATAGTCCGCAGGCAGTAGAAGTATTTCCAACATCGATTGTTAAAATCATACATTCCCCCTTGTTAAAAGAATCTGCCGAATGGCGGGAATGCCTTAAGTTTGATGAGTCATAGTACCTGTCCTCCTTGGATCAAGTCTTGAATTTTGAGAAAACCCTCGCCGGGTAAAAAACAAGAATCAATTCTGCCACAGCAGTAACTGTCCTCGGTTAGTAGAATAGTAAATTGTGATATTTTTGTCAAAAGGGTGGTTTAGCAAAGCTCCACCACCCTAATTTTTCTAATTACAACATTTATCCAGTCACCTGGTATAATTCCAATTACATTCCCAGCTTCTTCTTGTTAGCGTTCATAAGTACTGACTGAGCGGCAATAACCTTATCAATGCCCTTGTCTTTCTTGTACTGGTTGAAGTCTGAAACAATCTTGTCAAACTCTGCTTCTGAGCTGGCACGAATCATCTGTGGAAGAACCTTACCCCAACGGCGCTGAATATCTTCGTAAATCAACTGTTCGTCTGAACCAACTGGAAGTGTAAGTCCATCATAAGCTGCATAAGAGTGTACGTATGGGCGTGTCCAGAGCTGTGGCTGTTCCAAAGATGGAGCATAGTCTGAACCGAACTGTGCCTGCCAAGCTGTATCCATAAGCATCCAGTAAGTGTACTGTACACCAATGTCTGTTTCCTGCTTGTTCTTGTCTGTCTTATCAAGTTCTGCAACTTCTGGAAGCAGTTTTGGAATACCGTTTTCAACCTTGTAAGTTTCGCCTTCGATACCAAAGTTTGTATCAATCTGTCCTTCTTCAGAAATCAGGTAAGAAAGGAACTGAATAGCACGAGCCGGGTCTTTACAGTTCTTAGAAATCAAAGTTACTGTCCAACCTGCAATACCACCACCAGCGAGTACTGGATCATCACCCTTAGAGTTCTTTGGTCCGTCTACAGCAATGTAGATAGAGTTTGGATCGCGGGCATAAAGAGCATTCTGTGGAGCCTGCATATCCCAGTTCTGATAAAGCATACAGAAGTAACGGCCCTGTGCAGCTTTCTCTTCAATCTGGCTTCTCTTGTCTACAAATACATCTGTAGCGAAAAGGCCTTCTTCGTGAGCCTGGCGGAACATTTTCATCCAGCGAATATAATCTGGATTGTCTGTAAGACCCAGGTCTGCATTTACAAACTTGCCGTCTTTTTCTGGAGCAATTGCAAGGAAGTGTGCAAGGTAACCCTGGAGCTGCTGACAACCTGTATCACCAAACTCGTTTGTACCGAATGGAATAAGTGACTGTCCGTTTACTGTTGGGAACTTAGCCTTTGCTGCGCGAAGTGCATTCAAGAATCCCTCTGGAGTTGTCATATCTGGCTTTCCAAGAGCTTCGTACATATCTTTGCGAACAAGGAAAGTTTCGTTTGAAGTAAGCTTACCCTTATACTTTTCATAGTCTGTAGAAGTATAAGATGCGTTTGGATATCCGTAGATATGTCCGTTAGACTGGCGGTACCAGCCAACCTTTACAGGGTCTGTAACTTTCCAGAAGTATGGATCATACTTATCTGCAAGTTCATCAAGAGAGTACAAAAGGTCTGCATCAATCATCATAGGAATCTGACCTTCCCACCAGCCTAAAGTAATGAGGTCTGGAAGTGCGTCACCAGCAATCATTGCGTTCAATTTTTCTGCTTCGTTTCCGGCAGGAACGATGAAGTTTACATCTACACCTGTTTTCTGTGTAATGTACTTAGAAACCTTTGAGTCTCCCCAATGGCGGGCAAACCAGCTGAAGTTAATGTACCAGTCAAGTTTTATCGGCTTGTCTGCATTTGCTTTCCAGCCAGGAACATCTTCTGCTGCCTTTGTTTCTACTTTTTGAGTTGTTTGTTTCTTGCTGCAGCCTACTAAAGACATTGCAGCAACCATAGCAAAACCTAATGCTACTACCTTAATTTTTTTCATATTTATTTCCTCCTATAAATATGTGTAAGGCCGCCCGGTAGGCGGCCGGTGTTTTATAGCAAAGCGTTAAGAAAAACGCGCCAGCGTTTTTTAGCTTTACCTTATTAACCTTTGATAGAACCAATCAACATTCCCTTTACAAAGTATTTCTGCAGGAAAGGATAAACACACATAATCGGGAAGGTTGTTACAACCATTGTTGCAAGTCTTACTGACTGTGAGCTTACCTGTTGTGCAGAAACTCCAGCCGGCATTGAAACAACTGCCTTGGAAGCAGAAGCACTTGCTACAACACGATACAGGTAGGTTTGAATCGGTTGCAGTGCTGCTTTGTTGATGTACATTACTCCAGCAAAATAGTCGTTCCAGTGATAGACTCCATTGAACAAAGCAATTGTCGCAATTACCGGCATGGATAAAGGGATTATGATTTTTATAAAAATCAGCATGTCATTTGCACCGTCGAGCTTTGCAGATTCTTCGAGTCCGGCAGGAAGCTCCCGGAAGAAAGACATGAAGATTATCATGTTGTAAAAGCTGAACAAGCTTGGAATTATGTAAACCCAAAAGCTGTCGTAAAGGCCAAGGTTTTTCAGCGTGATAAAGTAAGGAATAAGTCCGCCGCCAAAGAACATTGTGATTGTTCCGATAATTGTGTAGACCTTATTTCCCATGATGTGCTTTTTTGAAAAAGCGTAACCAACCATAGCTGTAAAGAAAACGCTGCTTACTGTACCAATAACTGTTCTTAAAATTGTTACGCCAAAAGCACGGATAATAGTTTTGTCCTGAAATACTGTTTTATAGCTTTCCAGACTAAACTTTCTTGGCAGCCAGTAAATGCCACCGCGTAAAGCATCGTTTGAATCATTAAAAGAAATGATTATTGTGTACCAAACCGGATAAAGGGCTAAGAAACAGATTAACACCATTACTATTCCGATTATGTAATCACCGACTGTATATTTGTTTAATTTTGAATGTGCCATTTTTTCCTCCTAGAACAATGATGTATCGTTCAACTTCTTAGTTACCTGATTTGCAATAAAGAGCAGGATGAATGCAATCACCGACTTAAACAAACCAATTGCCGAAGCATAAGAATATCTCATAGCACGCATAGCAGTCTGATATACGAAGATATCAATTACATTACTTCGCGGTGCATTGAGCGGATTGTTCAATACCAGAATCTGGTCAAAGTTTGTATTCAAAAGTCCGCCAACAGCAAGAATGAACATAATGGTAATTGTAGGTGCTATTGAAGGAAGAGTGATTGTCCAAATCTGCTTCCAGCGGCTTGCACCATCAACCTTGGCTGCTTCGTACATTTCCTGATCAATTCCAGAAATTGCTGCCAGATAAATAATTGCCGACCAACCCAACTCCTTCCACAAATCGGAAACAACGGTGATTCCCCAGAAATATTTAGGGTAAGCAAGGAAAGGAATGCCCTTATCCAAAATCCCCATTTTTACTAAAAGTTCATTTATAAGTCCGCCTTCGCCAAGCCAGGTTGTAAGAATACCGCCAAGTACTACCCAGGAAAGAAAGTGCGGCATGTAAGTAATTGTCTGGATGGCTTTCTTGAACTTAAGACTTTTAACCTCATTCAAAAGAAGAGCAAAAGCTATTGGGAGTGTAAAATTAAAAACAAGCTTTAGAATACTAATTCCCAAAGTGTTTCCCATTACATTAAAGAATTCATCATCCTTAAAGAATTCCAGAAAGTGTTGAAATCCGTGATGTGTTGCCCAAGGAGTTGTAAAAAATTTTTTGCTGAACAAAGGTGTGGTAATAAAAAAGTTTTTCTTAAAGGCAATCAGGATTCCATACATTGGGATGTAGTTAAAGACTATCATCCAGGCAATTCCCAAGAGTGCCATTATCTGCAAATATTTTTCTTCGCGCAGTCGTGCCCAAAAGGATTTTTTTGGAAGAAGCTGCTGTTCGTCTTTTTTCTTTTTCATCACTGTACCTCACTAACAGTTTGGAGTATAGTCGCACTTTTTTACTCTGAAAAGTTTGTAAATTTTCAGAAAGGTGTAAACTTTTCGGTTTTTTGCCGAAATTTCCAAACTTTTACTTGATTTCTGCCCTTTCTTCGGGTAGCTTGAAAATAGAAATACTAAAGCAAACTTTTGAAAATTGAGGTAAATATGAAAAAAGCAAAAGGTTACTTCACCACTCTGGATGGTGAACAGTTTTACAAAATTGAAAATTACGACTGCATGGATGATTTCTTTATGACAATCACCAGCTCTTCTGATATATGGAACTTCTGCTGGTCCCAGGGTGGAATTACTGCCGGAAGAATTGACTGTGACCATTCAGTTTTTCCTTATTACACGGCAGATAAGGTTAGCGATGCTAAAAGCTACACCGGCGCCTACACTGCAATCCGCGTAGAAGCCGCCGCTGAAACAGATGGCTCAATTCTTTGGGAACCTTTTGCCTCTTTGAGCGCAAGTCCTGCAATCCGCCGTCAGGTAGAAAAAAACATTAGCCGCAACATTTACAAAAATACAGCCGGAACAGAAGTCTGGTTTGAAGAAATAAATAAGGATTTGCAACTTGCCTTCCGTTATGGCTGGACTTCTTCTGCAAAATACGGTCTGGTACGCAAGGCTGTAATTACAAATCTTTCTGATAAAGAAGTTACGCTCAAGGTGCTTGATGGCTGCCGCAATATTCTTCCTGCCTGTGTTACTGCAGATTTCCAAAACAACAACAGTGTACTATTGGATGCCTACAAAAAAACAGATTTAGATTCCGAATCAAACTTAGCAATTTTTGCTGTTTCTTCTATCGTTACAGATAAGGCCGAACCAAGCGAAGGGCTTTTTGCAAATACCTGCTGGTTTTCTACTGATGATTCAATTTTACTTGCTCCCGATGCAGCTGAACAGTTTGCAGAAAAGGGCTGTGTAGAAAATGTGAGTATTGTTAAAGGAAAAAGACCTTCTGCATATATATGTCGCAGCTTGTCATTGTCCGGTGCAAACTCATCGTCATTGTCCGGCTCGATTGGACAATCTTCCACCGCCAGCTGGTACCAGGTTTTTGACACCCGTCTTGATGCCGGCAAAATCACTGCTTTGAAAAAAGAACTTGCTGACCGTACAGCCCTCACCGCAGCCCTAAAAGCAGACATTGAAGAAGGCAAAAAACTCATGGAAACCTACATTGCAGAAGCAGACGGTTGCCAGAAAAGTGCAGAAACCATGACCTGTGTTCATCATTCGGAAAATGTAATGTTCAATATTATGCGCGGTGGATTTTTTGCAAATGGTGGAAAAATCAATCTGGCAGATTTTGTAAGCTTTGTAGACCAGCGCAATAAAGGTCTGCTGGAGCTTGCAAAAAAAATTACAGGAACAGCAGAAAAGGATGCAGATAAAGAGGGCTTTGTAAAGTACAACGGCCTTGAAAAAGCTGTCCAAAAAGAAATGAATTCTCAGCTTAGCCGCCTCTTTTACGAATACATGCCTCTTACCTTCAGCCGCCGCCACGGAGACCCAAGCCGCCCTTGGAACCGCTTTAACATTCACCTGCGCGACGACAATGGCAACCCAATTTTAAACTACGAAGGAAACTGGCGCGACATCTTCCAGAACTGGGAAGCCCTGGCCTGGTCTTATCCACAGTACATCAAAAACATGACAGCCAAGTTCCTCAATGCCATGACCATAGAAGGCTTTAATCCATATCGTATTTCACGTCAAGGTATAGACTGGGAAATCCCGGAGCCTGATAATCCTTGGGCACAAATCGGTTACTGGGGCGACCATCAGGTAATTTATCTGCAAAAGCTTCTGGAGATTTATGCTAAATTAAATAAAAATCAGCTTGTGTCCGAATTGGGAGAAAAGCTTTACGCAAGCTCAAATGTTCCATACCGCATAAAATCCTACGCAGAAATTGCGGCAGACCCACGCAACACAATTTTCTTTGACCGCGAGCTTAGCGACACTCTAAAAAAGCTTGCAGCCGAAAAAGGCTCTGATGCCAAGCTTGTAACCGAAAGTGGAAAGGCCGGACAGGGAGATGTTGCCCTTGTTAGCCTGGCTACCAAACTGCTGCAGATTGTAATTGCTAAAATGGCAAACTTTGTACCGGGTGGCGGAATCTGGCTTAACACTCAGCGTCCTGAATGGAACGATGCAAACAATGCTCTTGCAGGCTACGGACTTTCCATGGTAACACTCTGCTATCTTCACCGCTTCACAGATTTTCTAAAGAAGCTGTTTGAAGCAAGCCCAGCCCAAAGCTTTACACTGCCAGCCCTAGTTGCAGACTGCTTCACTAATCTTGGAAAGCTTTATTCAAAAACTAATTCAGAAAAAGCCGCTACAGATTCAGAACTCCGCAAAAGCTTTACAGATTCTGAAGGCGCAATTTTTGAAGAGGAAAGAAAATCCCTCTATGCAGAAGGCTACGGAAAGGAAGAGAAAAATCTAGCCAGAGCAGAAATCATTTCCATTCTGGAAGTAATCCTTGAACACATAAAAACAACAATCAAACTCAATCACCGCAAAGACGGACTTTATCACGCTTACAACACAATGAAAATTATCAGCGATGATTCAAATGCCGGCGGAAAAATCGAAATTGAATACCTGCAGGAAATGCTTGAAGGTCAGGTTGCAATTCTTTCAAGTGGAGTTCTTACCCCGGAAGAAGCACTCGAACTGCTTAAGGCCTTGCGCCAAAGCCGCATGTACGAGCCTCGCCAAAACTCCTATATGCTTTATCCTAACAAGGAGCTGCCTGCCTTTGAAAATAAAAACTGTGTAAAGGCTGATGATTTGAAAGACTTAAAAGCCCTGCTCGCCAAAACCGGCAACTCAATTTTGTATCCAGACTGCGACGGAAACTATCACTTCAACGGCGAGTTCAGAAACATCCGCTTCCTTAAGGATTTCTCTTCCACCCTTCCTGAAAACAAAAGACCAGATTCCAGTGAGCTTACAGCCCTTGAAGCTCTTTACGAAAAGACCTTTAATCATCAGAGCTTTACCGGCCGCAGTGGAACCTTCTATGCCTACGAAGGACTTGGAAGCATTTACTGGCACATGGTTTCAAAGCTTTTACTTGCCGCCCAGGAAAACACCTTTGCAGCCATTAAGGCAGGTGCAGACAAGTCAACCATAGAAGCCCTGACTCAAGCCTATTATGATATTCGCTCAGGAATTGGCTTCAACAAAGAAGCAGAGCTTTACGGTGCCTTCCCTGCCGATCCTTATTCACACACACCAAAGGGTCAGGGTGCAAAACAGCCTGGTATGACAGGTCAAGTTAAGGAAGAAGTTCTTACCCGCTGGGGTGAACTTGGTTTGGATATTATTGATGGCTGTGCAAGCTTTAAACCAAGGATTTTACGGAAATCTGAATTCTTTGCTGATGGAACTTTGCATTTTACCTGGTGTGGAGCCCGCGTTACCTACAAGCTTGCTAAAGCTGCCAGTAAGTTAAGGCTAACCGTAAATGGAAAAACACGTGATTATTCTGCAGAAGAAGCTGCCATCCTCAGCACAGAGGAAAGTGCAGACTTATTTGCAAGAAATGGAAAAATCCGTGAAATTGAAGTGGAGGTTTTACTTTAATTTTTTAATTCCGGCTGAAAACCGAAATTATTACACTTTTAAGAAAATTATCAAACTTTCATAGCTGGGTATACAGAGTTATACTCAAGCTATGAAAATTGAAAAACTTTACGAAACAGCAAAAGACACTTCAGAGCGCATTTCTGAAGTTCCAGTGTCTGAACGCATTTTTAATGGAAAAGGCTGGGTAGCAACAAGTCTTACCCTCAAAACTGATGAAGTTCACCAAACCTTCCAAGGCTTTGGTGGTGCACTTACAGAATCTTCGGGCTATGTACTTTCCCAGCTGCCCGCCCCAATACGTCAGCAGGCAATAGAAGCTTACTACAATCCTCAGACAGGAAACGGTTACCGTTTTGCCCGAATCCACATGAACTCCTGTGATTTTTCTCTTGATAACTGGGCCTGTCTTCCAGAGAAGGATGAATCACTCAATTCCTTTTCAATGGAACGCACAGATAAATATATTACACCGCTGGCAGAAGAAGTTCAAAAAACAGCAAGAGCAGCTGCAAGCGATGTTCAGTTTTTAGTAAGTCCCTGGTCTCCTCCAGCCTGGATGAAAGATAATAATGATATGAATCATGGCGGTCATCTTCTTCCTCAATACAAGGAGCTGTGGGCTAAATACTTTGTTACCTTTATTCAAAAGCTTGCAGAGCGCGGCATAAAAATCTCTTTTCTTACAATTCAAAATGAACCAGCCGCTGTACAGACCTGGGATTCCTGCGAATATTCAGCCAGTGAAGAAGCTATATTTGCCTGCCACTATCTTGGTCCAGCTTTAGAAAAAGCAGGGCTTGGTCGTATAAAGATATACATCTGGGACCACAACCGAGACCTTGCCCTCCAGCGTCTTGAAGAATCTCTTGCAGTTCCAGGGTCAGAAAAATATATTGCAGGTCTTGCCTTCCACTGGTATTCCGGCGACCAGTATGACAATATCAAGGCTATCAGCGAAAAATATCCTCATATAGATTTGATGTTCACCGAAGGCTGCATTGAAGGTGGTCCTCGTAACGGAGCCTGGTTCACCGGAGAACGCTATGCCCACAACATCATCAATGACCTTAAAAGCGGCACCACAAAATGGATAGACTGGAATATAGTTCTTGATATGCAGGGTGGTCCTAATCATGTTGGCAACTACTGCGATGCTCCAATTCTTGCTGATGAAAAAAACGGCAAGCTTTATTTTCAAAGCTCTTATTACTACATAGGCCACTTCAGCCGCTTTATTCAACCTGGAGCTGTTCGCCTTTCATCCGACTTCTTCTCTTACATGACTCCAGCCACCGTTAGCGGCCATCTCACCAACGAAGCAGAAACTCTTGCCTTCCGCAACCCGGATGGTACAATCGTGTTAATTGTAACTAACCGCACCGAAGCCGAACTCGTCTTTGAACTAAAGGTTGAAAGCAAGACAGTCGCAAGCAATGAGAGCAATGAGCCACTTTATCTAAAAATACCAGCCCGTTCAATTCAAACCTGGATTCTGGAGGAATAATAAGATTTATGAAACTTATGCAATTTAAGCAATTTATGAGATTCAATGGATTTTCAAAAGAAATAAAATCAAAACTGCTTACCGCTATAACAGTCACCCTGCTGGCAACAAGCTTTCTGACCGGCTGCAATAAACAAGCAAACAAAAAAGCTGCTTCTGCTTCACCTCAGGGCTGGCACCTTGTCTGGCAGGATGAGTTTTCCGGCAAACAGATAGACAGCACAAAATGGGACTTCCAGCTCGGAACCGGCAGCCAGTACGGACTTGAAGGCTGGGGCAACAACGAGCTGCAATATTACCGCAAAGAAAATGCATACATAGAAAACGGCAACCTTGTTCTGGAAGCCCGCAAAGAAAACTACGGTGGCTGTGCCTACACTTCTGCCCGTCTCCGCACCTTTAAAGATGATGGCACAGGACTCTTTACAAAAACTTATGGTCGCATAGAAGCCCGAATCAAAATGCCAACAGGCAACGGAATCTGGCCGGCCTTCTGGTTACTGCCAGCCACAAGTGACTACGGCACCTGGGCCTCTTCCGGAGAAATTGATATTCTGGAAGCTAAGGGACGATTACCAAACAGAGTTTACGGTACAGTTCATTTTGGACAAGCCTGGCCGGGCAATAAATACAGCGGCGGTATGTATAAGTTTTCTGATGGAAGCACAATTGCCGATTATCATATTTATTCTTTAGAATGGGAGCCTGGTCTTTTACGCTGGCTTGTTGACGACAAGGTTTATTACGAAACTTCCCAGTGGTGGTCTCTTGGAGTTGGACAATCAGAGCCTTATGCCTACCCTGCCCCTTACGACAAGCCATTTTACATCCTGTTAAATCTTGCTCTTGGTGGAAATTATGATGGCGGTATTTCGCCCGAAGATTATTCACTTCCTGCAAAAATGCTTGTTGACTATGTTCGAGTTTACGACAAGAACGAGCCTTATGCTACAAATGTAAAGCGCCCAATTCCAGAGCGTGATGAAACAAGTTTTAATAATTTTGAGCTGGCCGATGCAGAAAGTAAAAACTTTATTTTCGACACTAACCTGCTTTCTGTTATTTCTGATGAAGGAAAGACTTCCATGCTTTCAAATGAAAATATGGATATTCATAATCGTGCCTGGTATTTTCTTGGACTGTCAGATTTTGGAGGCAGCGCAGTTTACCGCACAGAAAACCAAGGCTGTCTGGTTGCCATAAAAAATCCAGGTAACCAGAATTACTCAGTTCAGCTTATTCAGCATCTTCCAATTGCAAAGGGCTACTCCTACAAAATCCAGTTTGATGCAAAAGCTTCTGCGCCCCGCAAGATTGCCCTAAAGCTTGGCGGCGATGCAGACAACAGCTGGGCAGTTTATTCTCCAGAGTATTACCCTGAACTAACAAGCGAGCTTAAACATTTTTCATATTTCTTTACAATGGAAAATAACACAGATCCAACCGCCCGTCTTGAGTTCAATCTGGGACTTGATACAAATGATGTCTGGATAAGCAATGTAAGTGTTACTCAGGAGGAATTGTAAATTAAAGCTGGCGAAAGTAAAACTTGTTTCTGCCCCAGCTTTTCAGTATACTTTTGTATATGAGTTCTGACACTTTAACAGCTAGCTTAAATGATGAACAGCTCGCAGCCGTAACCGCCACCGAAGGCTTTATCCGTGTAATTGCGGGGGCCGGTTCAGGAAAAACTCGGGCTCTTACTCACCGCTTTGCTTATCTTGTAAACGATATTGGTGTGCTGCCTTCCAACATTCTCTGTGTGACCTTTACCAATAAGGCAGCCAACGAAATGCGGCAGCGAATCAAAAAGCTTACAGGAGATAACGACACCGGCTACATCTGCACCTTCCACAGCTTTTGTGTTTCGGTTTTGCAGGAAGAAAGTTATGCTGTTCAATACCCAAAAAGTTTTCTTGTTCTGGATAATTCTGACATTGATGCAATGCTTCAAATTATTTACGAAGAACGCGGACTCACCCTGAGGCAGATGACCTTTTCCAATGCCAGGGATATGATAGAAATGAAAAAGCTTTTTAAAGAGCCGGAATATTATTTTGATATGATTCGGATGACGCTGGACGAAATCTACCAGAAATATATGAGCGCCACCAAAACCGACGACATAATTTTTTACGGCTATCTTTATCAGGAAAAAAAATGCTTTGGTCTGGACTACAACGATTTAATCAAGTTTACCCTTTATATTTTTCAGACTGATGATGAAATCCGCCTTAAATGGCAGCAGCGGCTTGAATACATAATGATAGACGAGTTCCAGGATATTGACTTTATTCAGTACGAGCTGATGAAGGTGCTCTGCGACTATCACAAAAATCTTTTTGTAGTTGGCGACCCGGACCAGACAATTTATACCTGGCGTGGTGCAGATGTTCGCTATCTTTTAAACTTTGACAAAGAGTTCCCCAATGTTCAGACAATAATGATGATGAAGAATTACCGATCATCACCAGAAATTATAAACGTTGCAAACTCCCTCATTTCCCGCAATCTGAACCGTATTCCAAAAAATCTGATTGCAACCCTTCCTTCCAGCCAGCTGCCCCTTTACTTCCATGCAAAAACCTCGGAGGATGAAGCGACCTTTATTGCAGATAAAATCAAAGAGCTTCTGGCTTCGGGTTATAACTATTCTGATATTGTCGTAATGTACAGAGCCCACTATATTTCGCGAACCGTAGAAGAGGTCTTTACTAAAAAGCAGCTCCCCTACACACTTTATTCCGGGCTGCCATTTTTTGAACGCGCAGAAATCAAGGATTCTCTTTCTTACCTTAGGATGGTTGCCTACAAAGATGATTTGTCTTTTATGAGGATTGCCAACAAACCAAAAAGAAACATTGGCGAGCGGCGGATTAAGTTTTTAAAAGAATATGCCGCAGAAAAAGGCATCTCTCTTTACGAGGCCCTAAAGCTTTCCTGCGAAGATGAACTTTTTGCAAACACTCAGGCAAAGGACTTTATTGCCCTTATAGAAAAGTATTCTGCCTCTTATTCAAAAATGCAGATTTCAGAATTGTTCAGCAAGCTTCAAAATGAAAGCGGTTATGAAAGGGCTTTACGAACAGAGGGAAGTCAGGAACGCTTAGACAATCTTGCAGAATTAAAGCAGTCAATCTACGAATACGAAAGCTCTTGTGGCGAAGAATGTACCCTGGAAAATTATCTTTCTCACGTTGCCCTTTATACAAACAGCGACTTAG
>JAEEGK010015060.1_pt1 | contig 17210 bp, 9 predicted proteins | sample 8958771 | NCBI WGS metagenome assembly JAEEGK01 (sample SAMN16246547, study PRJNA631951) | gut metagenome | biome: gut microbiome; feature: rumen; material: SC-attached | host: Bos | place: Iran: Karaj | collected 2018-10
TGAAGTTGGCGATGGGTTTCACACCTTGGTCGGTGGGCATAATCTTGGGGAACGAGCCGTCGGGATTGTATTTGAACTCCTCAACAGCCACGCTCCTGCCAAATCCGCCGCCCTTGGGCAACTTGCCGGTGTGGTAGAAGAAATACGAATGTCCATTGTAGTCGATGACGCCGCAATGGTTTGTGAATGAGTTGGTTTCGCAGAGCGGCATTATCTCGCCCGCGTAAGTCCAAGGACCGGGCAACTTGTCTGCCGTGGAGTACGAAATGTGTTCGGGAACGCCGCCAGCAGCGTAGAGCAATTGGTATTTGCCGTTGCGCTTGGTGAGCCACGGGCCTTCCACGTATGAATCCTTGTATTTCTTGTTTTTGTCGCGGTCGGGCATCTTGGGCGAGCCAAACGCCTCTTCTGTCATGTCGATGAGTCCCAATTCGCCAGAGTACGAAATCATGTCTTCGTTGAGTTTCAGGTAGTAACATTGCGGATTGCCCCACATGAGCCACGCCTGATTGTCGTCGTCGATGAATACGGTGGGGTCGATGTGATCCCAAGAGCCGTTTTCAAAGAGCGGTTTGCCGAGCGGGTCTTTGAAGCCTTTGGTGGAATTGTCGCTGACAGCCACGCCGATAGCCATACCGCCCGAAATCTTGGAATGTGCGCAGATGTACCAGTAGAATTTGCCGTTGCGGTAAATGGTCTGTCCAGCCCAGGCGCGGTCGTCAGCCCACGAGAAAGTTTCGAGGGCGAGGGGCGAGCCGTGGTCTGTGTAATTGACCATATCGGTGGTGGAATACACGCGCCACTCCTGCATCCAGAAGAAGTCGGCGTTGTCCTCGTCGTGTCCTGTATAGACGTAGAGGGTGTCGTTGTGCACCATCGGCGCGGGGTCGGAGGTAAACCACGTCTGCACGATGGGGTTTTGGGCGGATGCGACAGAGGTTGCCGCCATTGCCGCCAGTAATAATGTCTTTCTTTTCATATTAATAATTGAGGTGTGTTATGTTTTCGGGTGTAAAGTTAACAACTTTTTTGCTATAACAGCAGGCGTTTATGTTTCAAAAAGTTTCGTAAATGTAACATAAAACATTTTTTTTGCGTTATTATGGTAGCGAATACACTAATTGATGAGGAAATGGGCAATAGCGAATGATAATTTTTGGTTAAGTTTTTGTATTTGACCATTAACGATTGTGAAAATTGGATATTTATGCGTATTTTTGAGAAACTTTTTTAGGATTATGGGAATATTAATGCGTATTATAATTGTTATTGTCGTGTTTGCAATGCCTCTGATGGGGTATTCGCAGATCGACACCCTTCCTATCAATATGCGCGAATTGCTCGACAAGTCCAATATCATCGACGACACCACGCATAGCGAAAAGCACGTAGTAGTCACTGTGGGACGAGGCGACAAGAGTGTTGACGAGTTGCCTGTGACGGTGTACATCATTTGGCACGACGAAATCATCCGCAATGGCTACATTACACTGTGCGACGTATTGAAGTCGGTGCCTGGTCTCAGGGTGTCGCAGCCACATTCGGGCGACTTGGGCGAGGCTTTCTTGCAGCGCGGTATGGTGGGCAATACATATACCAAAATCCTTCTCAACGGCGTTGACATCAAGCCGACAGCTCCTACCGGTATGCCTTTGGGCGCAAATTTGCCAATCCGTCAGGCGGAACGCATTGAGATTGTGTATGGCCCTGCCGCCGCCAATTACGGCAATGATGCTTGCGGAGGCGTCATCAATATCATCACCAAGCACGATTTCGACAAGACATACGCTTCTGCTGACGCAGTTACGGGTCCCGGCGGATACCATTACATCAATTTTGGCATCGGCGGCAAGTTTGGACGCGGCAAGCACGTGGCGGAATATACTGTTTACGGTTGCAACCTGCGTTACGACGATATGAAAGTCACCGATTATGACAAGGACGACATTTACAACCGTTGGAATTATTTTGCGCAGCGCGACGACGTGTTCACTTATAAGGATGCTGATGGTAATACTCATTCCTTTGCGCCTAACCAAATGACCGCCGAGGTGTACAACAATATGAGGTATCTGACCCAGCTGTCGCAGTTTACGGAGATATTGGGATACAGCGCGGGCTGGCACGGCGATGTCAGCTATCCAGATTTTGCCAAAATATCGCAGGAAGCGGCGCAGACAGGCATCGAGCTTAAATATCAGGGCGTCACTTTTTCTTATAATTACTTGTACCGCAAAGACTTCTCCGCATTGGGTATGACGCCAATGTTTTTCGACTATTCCGACCCCGACAATATGATGGGCGAGAGGATATTGCGCGCCGCAGTGTCGGGCGATTGGGATTTTGGCAATTTTTCCATCAATACGGTGGTGAAATACATCCGCTACCGTATGGACGAAAATTCGCAGCGGCACGTCACCTATTCCAACCTTGTGCAATATGGCTATTCGGCTGGCGACGATATGGGATTTGAGCAGTATTTCACTTATCATCCTGTCAAATACCTTAACCTTTCGGCTGGTTTTACTTACCAATACACCGGCGTATTGCCCTACACCAACGAGACTCCTTATAAATTTGACTTCGATTCGTATCATTGTTTCGCCAAGTCGGTGGATTACACAGATCCGCTGTTTGGCGATTTTGGTATATATCCCTATACTTGCTCCAATACGGGCGCATACGGTCAGGTGGTGTTTGATTGGAACAGGCTTTCAATCACTGGGGGCGCGAGGTACGACAACAATTCCATCTTCGGGCATTTTGTGACGCCGAGGATTGCCGCCCTTGTCAAGATTACAGACCATCTCACATTCCGCGCATCGCGTGGCTACGCCAACAAAATGCCATCGGCACAGCAATTGTATGGTACTACTGCGGTAGATGCATCGATTGCTGTGAATGCCGGACTCCGTCTTAGGGGACAAGAGCCTATGACGGGTGTTACGCTTATTGCCTACCATCAGACTCCTGCCAAACAGCTTGCCCCGGAAAAGATTGCCTCCACCGAATTGGGTCTGAGGTATTATCTCTCCGACAATAAGTATTTGGAGTTTGTGGCATACACCAACCGCATCCGCAACCCATTGGTGCGCGATTGGTGTGAGCTTGATCCGACGTTGCCTAATGCATACGTAAGGCAGGGCGACGCCACCGAGTACAACGACACTCGCACGTACATCACGCAAAGTGCCGCCGAAGTCAAGCTCCGTGGCTATCAGTGGATTGCGGTTATCAAGGATTGGGTGAAGCCTATGCACCTCAATTTCAAGTGCGGACTTACGATGTCGGGCGGCGGCGAGGAGATTTTGGACAGCGATGCCGGTGTCGATGACGTTAAGCATATCAGCTACATCCGTCAAGTGCCCAAATGTATGGTGCAGTGGTCGGTGGACTTCGATTTCTTGAAGCTATTGCACCTCAGCCTCGAAAACGTATATTGCAGCAAGTGGGCGAGGAAGTATTACCGTGGCAACGACAACAGCTTTTTGTGGTCGACGCCGTATTACAATTTGGACTTGATGTTTACGGTGAAGATGGGCAAGCATTTGGCTGGCTCGATTAAGCTAAACAACGTCTTCAATGCTCAATACGGCGGAATCGACGTTAAAGATATGGACGTGGATCTTCCGTACAATCCGCAGCTCCTGCGGCAGCTCAGGTTTGTGTTGACATACGAGTTTAAGTAGGAGAGGGGGGGCGATTGGAGATTAATGTAATATAAAAAATATGATGCTAAAAAGGTGGACAGCAATTTTGATTATGACCGTGGCGGTTTGTGCAGGCGTGGAGCTTCGTGCGCAGACTGCTGAGGAGTTGTTGTCACGAGCCGATAGCATCGTAGATGTTGCAAAAAAAGAAAGCGACAAGGAAATTGCAGCATCGCTTTTCAATCAGGCGGCTTACCGTTATCTCTCCGCCGAAGAATACGAAAAGGCAATCACTTACGCCGAAAAATCTCTCATCAATGCGCGTCAGTGCGACCGCAAGGACATCATTTACGACGACAACCTCCTCCTTGCCCGCACCAACACAAAAATAGATGAGGCGGAGTTGGCACTTTATTATTATATAGCCGCTAATAGTGCGTTGGACAAGAAAACGATGGAAGGCACGATAGCCGCCGCCGATATTGATACCGAGATGGGACTTCTGTATTTTGGTCGTCAACATTACGCAAAGGCCGGCGAATTTTTCACAAAGGCGTATGACACATACAAGGAGGAGGGCGTGCCTGACAAGGTAAAACAGACCACCTGGCATCTCGCTATATGTTCGTATGTGACAGGCGAATATGCCAAATCAGCCAAATATTTTGAAGACATTCTCCGTTTCAACGAGGAGGACGGCGACATCAATGCGCAAAAACAGACGTTGAAACGCCTCGCCGACATCTACCAAAAGCTCGGGCAATACGACAAGGCATTATCAATCAACAAAAAACTCTACGATATATGCGCCACCGACGGCGATACGCCCGCCGCACTCAACGCCCTCAACAACATCGCTTACTGCCAGACCCGTGGCGGCAATCCCAATGAGGCCATCAAGATTTTCAAGCAGCTCAATTCATTGGATATTTTTGAAAACGCAACCGACGACCAGATTGCCGGTACGTACAGCAACATTGGATTGTGTTATCAAAATATGGGCAATGCCAAGGAGGCTTACGAATACCTCGAAAAAGCTGCCGAACTTCGCAAAAACAACAATCAGACCGCCGAATATTCGCAGATTACCAATATCCTCGCGCTCCTTTGCCTCAAAAAACGCGACCTCCACAATGCTGACATTTGGTGCAAGGAGGCTTTGACAGCCGCCGAGAGTACGGGTGATGCGCAGCTGAGGGGCGACGCCTACCAGACATACAATCAATTGCTCCAAGCGTCGGGCGATTATGACAAGGCATTGGAAGTATATCAAAACTACCTGAGCCTCAGAGATTCGGCGCAAGTGCAGAAGATGATGTCCGACCGCGAAATCAACGAGGATCTTAGGAAGATGGAAGACGCCGAAAAAGATTTTTCGGAACAGATGGTGGATGCCGAAATCAGCGAACTTACCAACCGTCAGCTCCAACTCCTCGCCGACACTCGTCAGAAGGAAAACGAACTGCTTGCCAAAGACCTCGAAATAAAACAGATGGAACAAGACCGTATGCAGCAGACCCTCTTGCTGACGCAGCAGCAGGCGGAAGCAGCTCGCCGTGAAAAGGCTATCAGCGACTTGAAGGCTCAGCAAGCCGAAGACGCCCTTAAACTCCAAGAGCAGCGCAACAAGGAGTTGGAAGACCAGCGAAAAATCAATGAATTGGAGTCCCAGAAGCAAAAACAGATTCTCGAATTACAAAACGAACAAAAAGATAAAAGAATTTACAAACTGATTTTTGCCTTGTTTGGAGTCATTTTGGTGGTGTTCATCATCATCTTCATCATCGTAAGGAAAAAGAACCGCATCCTCAACGAGCAGAAGGAGGAAATCATCAACAAAAATGCCGACCTGATGCACAAGAACGAGGAAATCAGCATCCAGAAGGAAAACCTCCAAATGGCGAATGACGAGATTATGAACATCAACGATGAGCTTTCGCAGCAAAAGAGAATCATCGAGGCAAAAAACAAGTCAATCACCGACAGTATCGTATATGCGCAGCGAATACAGCAGGCTGTGAGTTCTATGCCCGATTTCTTGGCGGATTACAATATAGAGCATTTTATGTTTTACCGCCCGAAGGAGATTGTGAGCGGCGATTTCTATTGGTTTTTCCACGAGGACGACACTGTGATTGCCGTGGCTGCCGATTGTACAGGACACGGCGTGCCGGGCGCGTTTATGAGTATGCTCGGTATGTCGCTGTTCAATAAGATTGTCAACGAGAGGAGGATATTCGCCCCCGCGCAGATACTCAACGATATGCGCTCCGAGGTCAAGCGTGCGCTCCATCAGGACAGCATCCACGCCAAAAATAAGGACGGTATGGACTTGTCGCTCGTCAAAATCAATACCGAAACTTTGGTGATGGAATTTGCCGGCGCCAACAACAACGGCTACCTTGTGTCGCATTATCCGAAGGACGAGGAAGACCTCGCCCGTCAGGAGATGGCGCGGCACGAGTTTGTAAATGAGACTCCCGACGGATTTGATAGGCTGCACATTCTGCCCGCCGACAGGATGCCGATTGGTATCCATATCTGCGAAGAAAAAAGTTTCACCGTCAAGACCGCGCAGCTGCGTCACGGCGACCGCATTTACCTGACTTCCGACGGTTTTATCGATCAGTTTGGCGGCACAGACGGTCGCAAATTCCTCACCTCCAATTTTAGCAAAATGCTGTCTGATATATGCCAATTGCCAATGTCGGAGCAGTGCGACAAGGTGATAGAGACCCACGAAAATTGGATTGCCGACCAGTACCCGCAGCTCGACGACATCATTGTCCTGGGCTTGAAGATTGACTGACGGTGCGGTTTTTTATAGAAACACCCTAACTAATAACAACGAGAATGAACCGATTGATTAAGATACTATTGACGATAATACTTGCGGCGACGGCTGGCATTGCCTTCCCTCAGAAAACAATCTCCGGCCGTGTCTATGACAACAACCACCAGCCGCTCATCGGCGCGTCCGTAAGGGTGAAGGGTGCGTCTGTGATGACTCTTTCCAAATCCGACGGCTCTTACACGCTTATGATTCCACAAGGACACGAAAACGACACTGTGGAGATTCAGTACGTAGGATTCAACGACCAATTTTTTCTGCCGACGGGCAACACCCACGACGTTGTTTTTGAGGTGGAACAGACCAACACCTTCGACGACATTGTGGTAAGTACCCAGAAGAGGTTGCAGTCGAGCATCGAAGTGCCGATAGCCGTCACAGCCATCGACCAAAACCGTCTCGACGAGCTTTATGCCACGCAGATAGACGAAATCAGTTGTTTTGTGGCAGGGTTTAATAATATCATCCAGGGGCAAAATAAGGCGGGCTACTCCATCCGTGGCGTTACGTCCGATGGTATGGAGAGTTTTTTCCAGCCGAGGATTTCGGTGTTCCTCAATGGTGTTTCGTTTTCGCGTGAGCAGGTCTCGGCAATGGAACCATTTGATATGGAGCGCATTGAGGTCGTAAGAGGCCCACAGGGAACGCTCTTTGGACGCGGCGCGGAGATTGGCGCGGTGAGGTTCATCACCAAGCACCCCGAGGATTATTTTTCGGCAAATTTGAGGCTCAATTATGGCGGCTTCAATCAGCGCGGCGCACAGGGTTACATCAATACGCCAATCAATAGCAGTGTGGCAAATAGGTTTGCATTTAGTTATGATTATCACGATGGCTATATCAAGAACCTTGCTGGCGGCAGGCTCAACGGCAAAAATGCAATTGCCCTCCGCAACACCCTCAGCATCAACAAGACGGATGTTTCGTCCCTGAATCTTATCCTTGATTATCAAAACGATAATGCTCCGGGCGTATCTTTCAAGTCGATGAGGATTGCACCCAAGGGCGGCGACACATCGCCATTCACCGCCGCATACCTCAATGGCGGCTCGCATTTGGGGTTGGTGCGTCATCTCGGCGGCCTCACTTTGGAATATGAACGCAATCTTGGCGGCAATTTCAATATCTCCAACACCATCGGGGCGCGTGGCGGATACGCCGACGAATATTTTGACGCCGACGGTACATATTTGCACGTGCTCGACGCTCGCGAAAAGTCGAGGTTGATGCAGTTTAGCGAGGAATTTAGGCTCAATTGGAATCGCGGCACCAAGCTGAGCGGATTTGTTGGTGTGGGCGCAATGTACGAATATTGCGAGCATTATATGTACCTGTGCTCCGACCTTCGCCTGCTGTTCCCCGCAAGTGTCGCTCCGTCGATGAAGGCATCGATGCAAGATTTGCCATTGCAGGTGTCGGAGGGCGTCAAGAGCGGCATCGGTGCATTCAAGCAGCAATTGCTTGCAAGCTATCCCGCCGAATATGCCGATATGATTTCGCAGGCTCTCGATGGGTTTAGTGATGCGGTCTATGGTCAGATACAGACGGCAATGTCAGCAAATCTCGACAATTGGTTCAAGGATAGCCAGTGGGATCGCACACCCGATTTCTTCAACGACACCAAAAATACCGTGAGCGGCGTGTTGCTCGGCACTCTTAATCAGATGATTGAGTCCAATCCTATGGTGTCGGTGCTGCTCAATGGAATGTCAGCCGAGCAGGTGGTCGGTATGATGGACATCGAAAGCGGCCTCTCTGACTTGAAGCAATTCTCCGACCTCTACTTGGAGCCGTCATACGTGGAGGAGCACACCAACTATTCGCACAACTTTGAGACCGATATTTTTGCCGATGTCAATTGGAATATTGTCAAAAATCTCTACCTGACTATTGGTCTGCGCACCACATACGAAAAGCAGAGGTCGGGCTACAATTCGGCGTCGATGACTGCTCCGATTGTTGGCACTATGGTGTATGAAAATTCGGGCGGCAAGACCTGTTGGGTGGAAGGCGACAATTTTTCGTGGGTTGGTCGTCTTGTGCTCAATTATATGATGGATAGGAGCAACAACGTTTTCCTGTCGGTTTCCAAGGGCCGTCGTCCGGGCGTGGTTTATTTCAATTATTCGCCCGATTCGCCCGTAACTCTCCGTCCCGAGGAGATTTACAATTTTGAACTTGGCGTCAAGGGCAACGTCTTGAAAAACACATTGTCGTATGCCGCGTCGGTGTATTATTACAAGTGGCTGCATTTCCAGAGCAGTGCGGCATACACTGCCGAGAATGGCGCACGCGAATATCGCAACAACGACAAGGGCATCGCCAATTGCTTCGGCGCGGAAACGTCGCTGAGGTATAGTTTCAATCGTTATATATCTGTATTCGCCGATTATACTTACTTCAATGGCAAATTCGCCGACAAGGACGAGGACGGCAACCCGCTCGAACTCGCCGGTCATAGTTTCCGCCTTAGCCCCGAACACGCATTTGATTTTGGCGGCGAACTCATATTGCCTGTCAGGGATAGGATGGTGATGTATTTCCGCCCAAATTATTCCTCCAAGAGCAAGCATTATTTTGAGGACAGCAACAAGGAGGACATCTCTCAGGACGCTTACAGCATCATCAACGCCACGCTCGGCATCAAGTTTACCAAAAACAGGATGGAATACGATTTTGGCCTTTGGGGCAAAAACATCACCGACACCGAATACCTTATCGACGCTGGCAACGCCGGCGAAGTGATTGGTTTCCCGACATTTGTGGCGGGTGCGCCAGCCAATTTTGGCGTCAAGGTGGCGGTGAAGTTTAGGTAGGGGGAAATTGAAACTCCAATGAAGCCCGATTAGCGACCTTGCACTACCTCAATCTTTTCGCCAAGCGGATTGTCAATATTTGTAGAAATGATTTTTCCATCCTTCCACTCGCAATCTACCGTTATGCCGCCACGCGCACGGAGTCCCTTGAAATGTCCGCTCTGCCAACAATCGGGGATTGCGGGCAGTATTTTGATGATGCGTGTGCCGTCTGCCTTGACCTCGTGGCTCTGCAAAAGCATCTCCATCAAGCCCGCACTGCCGCCAAAATTGCCGTCTATCTGGAACGGCGGATGCGAACAAAACATATTTGGCAACGTGCCCGCACCCGCACCCGTATATGAAACCGTGCTGCCCCATTGGTCGGGAGCGCAACGTTTTGTCTTTACGGGAGTTAAGAGGTTTTTAAACAATTTGTATGCGTGGTTGCCGTCGCCAAGACGCGCCCAAAAATTGATTTTCCACGCCCTCGACCAGCCTGTGCCTTCGTCGCCGCGACGTTGCAGGGTCTGACGCGCCGCCTCGTAGAGTTCGGGCGTGTTGATGGTTGTGCCTGGATAAAGCCCAAACAAATGGCTCACGTGTCGGTGATGAGGCTCTATTTCCTCGTAATCTTCCATCCATTCTTGCAAGTAACCTTTGGGCGAGATTTTTATTGGTGGCAATCGCAATGCGGTGTTTTTCAGAGTGTTAATGTAATCGCCGTCAATACCTAAAACCTCCGCAGCCTCGCACACCGCGCCAAAAATTTCCTGGCAAATCTGCGTGTCCATCACAGGCCCTGCACAGACGCAGCAACGTTTGCCGTCCTTCAAAAATGCGTTTTCGGGCGAGGTGCTTGGACCTGTTACGAGAAAGCCTTGATATTCAAAGAGATTGGCTCTCAAAAACTCCGCCGCACCCTTCAAAATCGGGTAAACTCGCATCAAGTATGCTTTATCTTTTGTAAACTGATAATGCTCCCAAAGTTGCAATGCAATCCACGCGCCGCCGGTGAAGGTTGCGCCCCAAGTTGGGTTTTCGGCTGGCGCGGTAAAATGCCACGCATTAGCCAATACGTGTCCAGCCCAACCGCCTGTGCCATAGAAAGTTTTGGCGGTCTGTTCGCCTGACGGCACTATGCCTTCCACGTAGCGGGTGATTGGTTCCGAAAGGTCGCTGAGGTTGCCCGGCTCCATAGGCCAATGGTTCATTTGTACGTTGATATTCAGGTGGTAATCGCCGTTCCAAGCCGTGTGAAGTGCGTCCGCCCAAATTCCCTGCAAATTGGGCGGCAAAGTTGCATTGACGCTCGAACATATAAACAAGTAGCGTCCAAACTGCAAGTACAACGCGGCGGAGTCGGCGGATTGTGTTTCGGCATTGTCGATTGCCACCTCCACGCGGTCAAAATATTTTTTGTATTCGCGGATGTGTGAGTTTTTCAGGTTGTCATAATCGATTTTTGCCGCATCGTCCAATGATTTTTGCACGTTGTTTTGGATTGTCGCAAAATCTTTATGCTCTTGGTTTTCAATGATTTTTTTGTAATCTGTCGTGGCTGCAATCATTATAACGGCTTGGTTTTTAGATTGTTTGATGATTTTTGCTTTTGTGTAGAACCTGACGCCGTCCTTCTGTTCGTCGCCGCTGTCGAGGATGCCTTGCATCACCATCGTGGAATCCGTTTTGCTGAAATCTGTGCGACTGTTTCCCCGCTGAAAGTCCATCGAAAATTTGAGCGGTGCGTTTTCGGTTTTCAAGTTGATGACAATTACATTTTGCGGAATCGACACAAAATATTCGCGGTGGAATTTTGCGGGCTTGCCGTTGTAATTGAATGAAAATGAAGTGTTTGCAACGGCGTTGTTGAGCGACAAATATCGATTATAATCCGTAAAAGCCGTATCCGCGCCAAACATTTCCGAAAAGTCAATCACAAACTTTCCGAGCGTCTGGTAACAGCCGTATTTAGGATTTTCGCCGCCATTGCCCGTACACGTAAAATGCTGTTGCATAAGGTCTTGTGCGGCGAGGTTGTCGCCTTCGATGAGTTTTTTGCGGATTTCGGGCAGGAATTTGAGCGCGTCGGGGTTGGAAGCGTCCCATTCGCAGCCGCTCCACATCGTTTCTTCGTTGAGAACGAGGGTTTCCTTGGTGATTCCGCCGTCGGGCATCGCGCCAAGTGAGCCGTTGCCGAGGGGCAAAGTTTCCTCCCACATTTCGGCGGGTGTGCTGAATGTAATATTCAGCGTGTCAGTGGTTTCTGTGTTTTTGGTGTCTGCGCAACCAATCAGCGTTGCGATACAAAGTAGCAATGTAAATTTTCTCATTTTGTAATTGGATTTTGTTTGCTACAAAAATAGTAAAAAATTTTTTTCCGCCAATCCGAAAATTTCAATTATATTTGTCAAACAAAAATTAATGTCTATGAAAATAATTTTACATTATATTTTGCTAATTGTGTTATACACTATTGCCGCTTGTGGTAATGGCAGTAAAGATGTTAATAATAATACCGACGACGATATGCAAAGTGTTGAAATCAAGTCTGTTAAGACGCAAAAATTTGAAATGCAATATGCACGTTTCGGGGTGGGGGAGAAGACGATGGTGCTTTTTCCGGGGCTTTATACCAAGAGCCTGATGCCCCTCGCCGAAAATGTGGCGCAATATTATGCCCGTTTTGCGAAGGATTACACTATTTATGTGCTTGACCGCGTGGAAAATCCGCCGCAAGGTTACAGCATCGCAAATATGGCTGATGATGCCATCGAAGTGCTTGATTCATTGCGTATTAAAGATGCGTATTTTGTCGGCATTTCGATGGGCGGAATGATTGCGCAGTCGGTTGCCATCAAGCGCGGCGACCTCGTTAAAAAACTTTTCCTCGGCTCCACCGCCTGCAAGGTAGAGCCGCAGACTGCCGAGGTTGTCCGACAGTGGGTTTCGCTTGCTCAAAGTGGCGACCAACAGGCTCTCAATCAGGCGTTTGCGGCTATTGTTTACAGCGAAAGTTTTTACAATCAATATCGTGATGCAATCCTTGGCTCGCTCGCCGGTGCAACGGATGCGGATTTGCGTCGTTTTTCGATTCTCGCCGCCGCCATTGCGGATTTTGACGTTTCGGCGCGGCTTGCCTCCGTCCATTGCCCCGTCCTCGCAGTATGTGCGTCCGACGACAAAATCATTGCCCCCGATGCCTCGAAAACGATCGCCGAAATCACGTCGGGAGAATGTTACATCTACGACGGCTACGGCCACGCAGTGTACGATGAGGCAGCGGATTATTTGGAGAGGATGGAGAAGTGGATGAATTATTAGGAACTTTTTTAGGAACTTTACAAGGAACTTTACAGGGAACTTTACAGGGAACTTTACACTGAACTTTACACTGAACTTTACACTGAACTTTGCAATTTAAAGTGTAGTTTAAAGTGTAGAATTAATCACCCAGTATCCGTTCTTGCGTGCGCCAATACGTTCAATTAGTCCTATTTTTTTTAGTTCTGTAATGTGCTTTCTAACAGCACGTTCTGTAATGCCCACTTTCCCTGATATATCCTTGTTGGTTGCAGTAGGAATTTCCTTTAAAAAACATAGTATTTCCTGAGCGGTTGCAGATATTTTATTAGGAACTTTATCAGGAACTTTATTAGGAACTTTATTAGGAACTTTATTAGGAACTTCCTCATTTATTGTGTCATTTAATGTGTCATTATTAGGAACTTTATCATTTATTGTGTCATTGGGCACACTTACCGCTTGGGGTCGGTAGATATTGAACCTTATAATGTCGCCTAACTCCTTGATTTCTAACGGTCGGAACCCTGGTGCATAGTCTTTGCATAGTCTTGTGATGCGTTTTAACCCTGAACCCCAACCTTCTGTAACGCCGATTTTTTCCAACGTGCGTGCCAATACGGGATTGCGCAATGCAGAATGACCGTCAACGGCTTCCTCGATGGTCAGAGAACCGTACAACGTGCCGGGCGACGTGATTTCCACACGGTCGTCATAGACAGCCACTTGAATGCTTGATGTCATCTGATAGTTGCGGTGCACGGCGGCATTAATTATCAATTCTCGGATGGCGGCAACAGGTATTTCGTAAATTTCCTTGTGGGCTATTCCGCTGATTTCCAACGCCATATTGATATGCGTCAACACAAAATTGTATGCGCCGTCTATCTGACTGCATAGTGAGCCTTCAAACTCTTTTTTGTCGATAAAAAAAGTCCTGTCAACACCTTTGAAACGTGCGCATTGGATACGGCTTGTAAAATCGTGTTTGCCAAGCAAAATGGCACAGGCGTTTGTGCCGGTTTTGTGGTCTTCGCCGACAAGTAACCCAAAGTTAATCAGGTCTTTGCTTGTGATTTTTCGGTCAGCCTTTTCTGAAAATTCTTTGCACAAAGAGTTGATGTCTTTGTTTGTAATTTTGATTGAGGGGTTAGCAAGTGAATCGTAAAAAATCCTTTTGCCGCGAAATTGCAGTTCGTCGAGCGCAGTCCAATCGGCAGGGCGGGTGGTCGCGCCAAGACGGATGTAAGTGCCGTTTTTGCGCCCTTGCTTTTTGATGTAGTAAGGTGTTGCATTACAAGGATATACACGCAAAATCAACAGTTGTGCGGCATCGATTTTTTCGGCAGTAATGTCAAACATAATCTGAGGCTCGCACATCTGTGCAATTGTGTCGGCGATTGCATCTTTAAGTTCAAAAATGTCTGTCCCCTTGGACAATCCAACGATTTGCCGCTCGTCGTTGACCCCGACAACGATTTTGCCGCCCGCGCCGTTTGCAAACGCCACCACGGTCTTAATCCATTTTTCGGAATCTTTGGGCAGTTCGGCTTTGAACTCCAATGTACGGCTTTCGCCTTCTTGTATTTCGTCGTATAATGCCATTTCGCTGTTAGATTTTCGGGGTAAAGGTAAGAATTTTTGGGGAAATAAACAAATCCCATTCTTTTTTTGCGAAAATCCAAAATACTGATTATCTTTGCCCAAAACAACGCACTATGTATTCATCCGACAATACTAACACTTTGAAATCGTTGGTAGCCAATGGTTTAGCCGACGATGACATCAAGAATATTGCATACAAAATCCTCGACGGCAATCGCATCTCCGACGATGAGGCTCTCGCGCTGTATCAGCGGGCAGACCTTGGGATGTTGGGGATGTTGGCGTTTGAAGTAAAACGCAGAAAATCAGGTAATAATGTTTATTACAACCGTAACTTCCACATCGAGCCTACCAACGTCTGCATCAACAATTGCAGGTTTTGCAGTTACAAAAAACCGAAAGACGACCCGCAGGCGTGGGAACTTTCGATGGACGAAATTTTGCACCGTGTGGCGGCTTACAAAGGCAGCAAAGCCACTGAGGTTCATATAGTTGGCGGTGTGCATCCTGACCGCGACATCGATTATTATTGCCGCCTGATGCAAGAGGTCAAGAAATTGATTCCCGGCATCGTCGTGAAGGCTTTTACGGCGGTGGAGATTGAATATATGATTAACAAGGCGGGACTTTCAATTGAGGATGGTCTCAAAAAACTGATTGACAGTGGATTGCTGTGCATCCCCGGCGGCGGCGCGGAGATTTTTGACGAGAAATTGAGGGCGGAGATATGTCCCGAAAAAACCAAATCGTCCGTCTGGCTCGACATCCACCGCACGGCTCATCGTCTTGGTATAAGTACCAATGCGACAATGCTTTACGGTCATCGTGAAAATTACGCCCAACGTATCGACCATCTGTCGAGGTTGCGCAGTTTGCAGGACGAGACCGGCGGTTTTAGCGCGTTCATACCGTTGAAATTCCGCAAGGAAAACAATTCGATGAACTCCGTCGGCGAAGTGCCTTTGACGGAAGATTTGCGCAACTACGCCGTTTCGCGGATTTACCTCGACAACTTCCCGCACGTGAAGGCGTATTGGGTGATGTCGGGTCTCGAAACCACCAAACTCGCCCTTCAATACGGTGCGGACGATATTGACGGTACAGTCGATGATTCCACCAAAATTTACACTATGGCGGGCGTGGATGGCAAACCGTCAATGACCGTAGAACAAATCCGCGAACTCATTGAATCTGTGGGACTTGTGCCTGTGGAGAGGGACACATTTTATAATGAAATAAAGAATTAAAATGGTTTGTTGGTTTCCTGAAAAAAATATCCAAAAAAACGTTAGATGTTAAAAAAAATTTTTACATTTGCAGCGTAGATTGTAACCATTAAACACACCGTTATGATGCAGTATAACGACCCCAAGACCGATGTCGTGTTCAAGAAGTCCACCGCCCGCTCCATGAAAGCCGACGGCATGCCCATGGACGTGATTGCCAAGTACACAGGCCTCACCCCCGACGAAATCACCTTATTGTAAACCTTAATTTGAAATTGTTATGAAAAACTTTACAATAATGGCACGATACTTGCACACTACACTACACTACACTACACTACACTACACTACACTACACTACACTACACTTAGGTCTTATACATCAAAAGATAGTGGCGGCTCTGCCGCCGCGCCATAATATATACATCCCTTGCGGAAGGTAGCATCATTGTTGCCCTCCGCAAGGGATTTTTGCGTTTGTGTTGGAACACTCTAACCGCGCCAATCCCATTGAAATTATAGTTCACATAATTTTTTAACTATTTAATGCACAAAAAAATGAACAAGCATTTAGACAAAGCAGCAGTCGCCGACGTAGCGACACAGCGCAAGCACTACGTCCCGCCACAGATTGAGGTGGTGGATTTGGACAATCAGGCATCGTTGCTCATCACGAGCAGTGCGAGCGGAAGGGGTGTGTTTGGAAACGGACTTTCCGACGATGATTTCGAGGAGTAAAACAAGGAGGGCACAGCAATGAAAAACAGATTCATAAAATTCCTGCCCATCGCGGCAGCGATTCTCCTTGGCACGTCGTGCAGCAAGGACGACAGCAATCAGGCAATCGACAATGTGGCAACTCCCGATCCCGTGCAGGCAGAGGTTGTTGACACACCCGTCGCCAAGACAATCACCATCTCAGGCAAGGCGAGCCAATCTCTCTCCAAGGTAACCACAACGGACGATGTGAACTTCGCTTTCCAAGGTACAGAGGCGTTCACATTCAACGATGAGACCAACGGTGTATCTGGCACAATCCAATTCAAGAACGGTGCTTCTGGTGACTATGATGCTACCATCACCTACACCGATGCCGCCAAACTCACTGCATCAACAGGTTTCAAAGCAAAGCACGGCACTCCCCCCACTGCAATGAGTACCGACTACACCTCCCTTGCCGTTGCCGTACAAAACGGCTACTTCGAGACCGAGTTCGTTGTAACGGGCAGCGAGGGCGCGTATTCCTTGAAGGACAAGGCGGACAACACGAAAGACATCAAGGTTTATGTCAGGTGTGCATTCATCAAGGCATTGTGCGACAAGACAGCAAAACTTGGCGGACAAGACATCACGGTCGAGGAAGGCAAGTTCTACGTAATCCCATCGGGTGTTGTTATGGGCAGTAGTAGCAAGGAAACCGAAGACGGCACAATCTACACGGTAAAGGAGAAAAAGGCAGTAACAAGTATCTCCATTTCGGGCGGCTTTTCGTCAAGCAGCAGCAATCCCTACGTATGGGGTTCAGAAACTACCGACAATAAGGCCTTGACTGCTACCGTTTTGCCTGCCGATGCTACCAACAAAACTGTTAAATGGACTTCAAATGCAACAAATGTTACTGTTGACGAAAACACCGGCAAAATAACCATCACAGCACCTAATACGAATACTTCAACACAGACAATTACCATCACTGCAACTGCCCAAGACGGTAGCAATGTAACGGCTACTTATACCCTTTATCTTGCCAATTACGTACAAATCGCAGGTGCAAAATGGT
>JAEEGK010015063.1_pt1 | contig 17208 bp, 13 predicted proteins | sample 8958771 | NCBI WGS metagenome assembly JAEEGK01 (sample SAMN16246547, study PRJNA631951) | gut metagenome | biome: gut microbiome; feature: rumen; material: SC-attached | host: Bos | place: Iran: Karaj | collected 2018-10
TTAGTCAACAGTTGTTAGCCAATGGTCGTTGGCCATTGGTCAATAGCATTTCACTATCTATTTTCTACGGCTAGAATATACAAAAAGAACAGGTGAAAAAGCAAAGTATTGGGCGAAGAAGGCCCCTACATCACCATAATGTACAAGATGGCGCTACTCACAACAAACGCAAGAACGATGACGTAACCGCCGACTTTCCATATCGTCGAGGATTCCTTTAAGGTAACGCCGTTCGCGACAAAAGGAACAATACTCAAAAGTACAGGCAAGATATACCGGAAGTCATTGCTGCATGCGAACGGGTACTTGAGACGCAACGTCGCCAACGATCCGAAAAACGCGATTCCCTGCAAGAACAAAATCCAATGGACAAAGTCGAGGCGCTTTTTCCAGAATCCTCGAATGCCATACACAACAAGTCCTAGCAACAAGACACTCATTATCGTAGCGCATAGCCGTCCTTCCGCAGTCGGCAACATGTCCCATTCACCAAAAAGCGATGTCTTTAGAGCAAAATTCCAGAAGAAGTTCCGACCCATCATGCTGTTCCAGCAGCTAGTCCACGGATATTCCAGGAAACTACGCAAGTCGAAATACAGATAATTGAACGCCTCGTTTTGAACTTTCATTGATGAATTCAGGTAATCCGCATTGCCGACCAAATCAGAGCCCAGCAATTTTTGCAAAACAAACGCCGCAATAAGTACAATAAACAACGACCATGAGACTACTTCAGACCTAGTAGGCTTCCTGAGTTCCCCTTTGGCGAAGAATCCGCCCACCATGAGTACAAACAACATTCCTAGCGTAACGACACCCGTTGTTTTAGTCCATAGCGCCAAAGCGGTCGCCACAACCGCCACAATCAAATATTTTCCGCGGCCGTCCTTGAAGTAGCTGATTCCTGCCCACAGACAAAGGACATGAAGCAAGTAGAAGAGTTGATCGTTTCCGATGCGGGGTGCAACCATTATCATCAAGGGCCAGAAAATCCAAAGGACCGATGCAAGAACCAGATTCCGCCCTTCCAGAATTTTCCGCAGGAACAGCAATCCAAAAAATGTCGTGAGCACAGAAAGCAACAAGCTGAACGTCTGCAATCCCGTAGTTCCCGGCATGCCTAAAAATTCGCTTAACAGATAAGACGGTACCGCCGAAACATAATACACAGGAGGATGATAGCACGACCAGCATTCCTGATTACCGGGAACGGAATGATTTTCTATAACATATTGAATATAGGATATATGACCTTCCACATCCATCGAAAACTTCTTGTATGGAGTCGCCATAAAGAAAAAGCATCTGAAAACGATACCCACGAAAAGCAGCACTATCAAGGTTTTTCCAAGACGCAGCCGCCGGGCAAGCAAGGCAAAAAACATCGCAAACGAAATAAATATTAAACCGTTTATCAACCACCCTATTTTAGACGTCATTTTGATAAAAAGAGCCATTCCTCCCGGCCCACCCTTATTTTTTAGCGTCAACGAATAATGCGTCGTGCCGCCATGTTTATAGGGAGCAAGAAAGTCATCTGCAAGGACAAAGCCTTTCGAAAAGCTGCAACGGTCCTGGATATCGGAAAGGCTCGCCTCCACACCATCAATGGCAATAGCTTCGGCGCAATCATCCGGGACGATCCACATGTCGTATGCGAAATCAAAATGGCTCGCGATATCGAATTCCATATTGAAGGGTTTGTTTATTTCGATATTCTTGACAAACGGAAACGAAGCGGTCTCCGCTTTCCCGTCCTGTACAAATTTCACATTTTCAATTGAAATTTTGCTCGCAATTCCTAAAGCAAGGAATACAAAGAAACAAAGAGCAGTAATAAACTCTGGAGTCTTGATAAATTTCATAAGATGATATCTGTTTAGATTATTCGGCGCAAACCGTGTTGTTCGTCATTGTGTCTTCAGTTGTTTCTTGGATAACAATAATACAACTCGGATCTATGAGAGGCTCAGATGCACATTTTTGTTTGTACAAATCAGCTTCGTCTATCAGCAATTTCGAAGCCACAGTATTTTCAGTCATCGGCATAGCACATGCTATTTGCAAAGCGCCGCCAGCACTTCCGCAGCCGTTCCCCTTTCTGTAATTTCGGAATACGCCCGATTGAATTTCGCATATCCGACGAAAATCAATGCTGTCCAAAACACATTCTGTCATGTTGTCGTCTTTCCAATAATGCTTGTTGGCTATCCGCAAGAGGACGTTTTTGTCTTCAAGCACAATCGACGTTTCCGAAAAGTTCCTGCGTTTTCCACTTAAAAGCAACTGCACGCCTTTTTCATCTTCATGCAATTGCACAGAGCACTGCGACGGGCCTTCATAATAAGTTTGTCCTAAAGTTTTGAAACTGTAGGCCGTACTAGATGCAGATGTTATCGCCGAATTAATCGAATCGGGATTTTGAGAAAAACCTGCATTTTCGTTCAAACTTGAAAGGATGCTGTCGATAACGGCTAGTTCAGCTTCTGTCAATTGCCTTGGGGTAAAAGCCGCCGCACTCGATGTTGTCGGAGCCTGCGACGTACTTGATGTTGCAACAACCGTTGATGCACTGGAAACTGGATTGGCCGCAGATAAATTCACGTTATCTATCACAGGACCTTTCGTAGAATCTTTCAACTGGATTTTCGTCGAGTTCTCACTCTCAGCAATGTCGTTAGATTCTGTCGTAACGCCAGAAATATCGATAGGATTAGATTCCGTACATGCGGTAAACAAGACCAAGCCGACTCCAAGCGCCGGCAAAAAATTCCTAAACATGTTTTGCCTCCTTACGCTTTGTCAAAGGAAACAACTGCAAATTCAGCCGATACACCTGTTCGCCCTTTTGGTCTTCACGTGCAATGGAGATTACCTTTCGTCTAAAATTTTCAATTTCCTGCGAGACCCGGCGAAACGTTTCCTGCGAAATTCCCATGGTAACGCCTGCAAAATTGCGTTCTTCTACGGGAATATTCTCGACGGCAACAGCGGCAAGTTCCGCCATCTGCTTGTGCATGGACCGCATGGTCGGTCGAACGCAGCCCGCAACTCCCGTCACAACCTTTTCAGTCTGTTCGTAATGATATTCACCGTTTTTCTTGAGCAGTCCAGCCTGCACCAAAAAATCTAGCGACTGGCGTATTTCCGTCGCGCTGACTTCGGGATAGCACAGTTTCGAAAGTTCCATCGGCTTCACACCGGGATTCATGGGAGCCAGTTCACGCAGAACGGGATTATACCACTTGCCAAAATAGGTGTACGCATCGCCGGCCAAGGTACGTACTTTATTTTCTTTCGCGAGTTCCTGCATTCTCGCAAAGGAAGTTTTCTTCTTTTCTTCGTCACAAGAATCCGCAAACGAAACCATTTCGCGGAAATATTCCTTGGCGCTTCCTTCTAGTTCCATCGCTACAGCAACTTGTTCGGCGCCTATTTTTGAAAGTCGGCTTTTGCCATCGCACACAAGCTTCATGTAGTTTGACGACGAGAATCCCGCAATTCGTGAAAACTCTCTCCACGAAAATGCAGATGTACGCTTGCGTTCGTCATAAAACGCATGCATATAGATCCTATAATCAACAAATTCAAATACCGGTTTCATAGTTTTACCGGCATAATATAGAAATTGTATAACACAAAAGTTGAGCTTTTGGCATAAAAACGAATTATTTTACATTTTTAAGAAATATTTTTCCATATATAACACAAAAACGTTTCCTAAAGGAGACGGCCCTCTACTGTTTCTTGTTATAGATATAACAATACCTTTCAGGCCCTTCTGCCATATCAGATTTATCGCAATTTGACATATCCGTTCAGCCAATCGGTATGGTCACAATTGTTAGAGCCATTCGGATCCGTTTCGAGCTCAAGTCTCGAGCCCCCCTGTAAAGGAATCCGTGCAAATTCAACACCACTAGAGCCTCGCATCAGACTACTCCGCCATACCTGATTTCCGTCGATACTTATAATAAATACCGCGCTACCTTCGTTATAACATTCCGCATCGATTCCGGCGCCCACGAACAACGAATCCGCATTTTCGGGAAGTTCCATGACAAAGTAAGATGCCGCATGAGAACCTATACCGTACTTGTATATTCTATTGCCGGAAATCAATTCATGGTCATCGACGGAATAGTTTATTTTCGGAAACTTGTAACTTTGCTCCGACCTAACCCAATTCAGGTCTGTCAAGAGAACAATGTTGTCGCCTTCAGGGATGAGAACAGGGCGGCTACGATAAGCAAGGACACTGCCTTCAATCAAAAGTATCACAGCCAGCAAAGCATAAGGTATCCATGAAGGAATCGAGATGGAGCCCACATTGTCCACAATTTTGCCCGTAACCTTCGGCATCGCAACGACAAAAAACGAAACGACAAGAGCAAAGCATCCCATCACGGAAACAATAGTCCATACATCCTGCCCTTTGAACGAATTAATCATGTTCACGTTCAACGCCGATACAAGCGTAATGAGCAAGCACGGAATACCGCCACGTCTCATGTCCCACATAAACCAGCAAAGCGCCATAGGAACCGCATACGTCAAATACCGTTCGTGCATTCCCGGCAAGAGAACGAAAAACGCAAGGCCGTTCAATGTACAAAGAGCAAACGCGGTCCGTACGTTCTTGCAAAGAATGGATTTGATCAAAGTAAATACAGAAATGATGACAAAGAGAATCTTCCCCAAAACGATGGGTTTCAGCAATGCACCAAGTCCATCTGCGCTAGCCCCAAAAACAGGAACGTTATCAGGAGCTACATTCCCTGCCAAAATCATCCACAAGTTAGCCGCATTGTAAGTGGCATAGGCATACTGGCTCATCGTTTGGACATACGCTCTTGAAAGCATCGGAAGCAAGTTCCCGCCAACGATAAAAGGCAAAAGCACAAGGGCCGAGCCTACAACAGCAAGCGGGAGCCCTTTCCACGAAGTTCTCCAGTTTCGAATAAAGAGTCCGCCAAAGATCGGCAAGAACGCAATCATCTGGAACTTCGACAAGAGCGCAAGCATGTACAACATAGATGCAAGGAATATGTAGCGCGGGCGACTGATGCAGTAAATTGCAAGTGCAGCAATCACGACCGGGAACAAATCCACTTGTCCCCAAATCGGACCATCCAGCAACAATGCGGGATTCAACGCAACAAAAGCAAACAGCAAGTGCTTTTTCCATTGCGGATAATTGAACTTTTCAGCAATACGGGCAAACCAATCTACAAGGAACAAGTGCGAAAAGAAAATCGGCCATAGACAGATAAACTTCAAGAAGAACGTCTTGCCGACCGCAATTCCAAACAGCGAATGGATTTGCGCCACGACCCAGAGCCAAATGACATAAAGAGGCGGATAGTTTCCGTCAAAACCACCAAAACCCTTGTTCATCAGTTGCTGGACCCAGCCCGACCAATAGCCCTGATCGCCATCATATGCAGAGCCCGCGGTACAAACAACATTCGCAAGCAGGCAGATAATGCCCCAAAAAATAAACAGTTTCAGGTTATTTCGATATTTATACATGAACATGCTATAAGCTCAACAAAAGAATGGAACTGCAAACTGTAAACAGCATAACAACACCCCAGCCGCACACTTTAAGTTTCCGGGAAGCACCGTCGCCACAGAAGCCCAGGCCTACCCACGGCAGGCAACTCAAGAGGACCGGCACAATGTAGCGGAAATCGTTACTGCAGGAGAAGGGGTATTTCAGGCGGAGAGCAATCATCGCCGCAAAGAAAAGGAACGCCTGCACAGCAAGCAGCACCTGAACTTTATCCCACCGGGATTTCCAGAATCCACGAAGGCCAAAACATAGCATCGCCACAAAGCATGCGCTTATAATCGATGCAAGCCAACGTCCTTTGAGTGTTTCGAGCAACTTGAATTCACCGAACAAGGAAGTCTTTGCGAGATAGTTCCAGAAGAACTGGCGACCGAGTTCATCGTGCCACGGGTCCGTATAGGGCTGCGTCATGAACGTCTTCAAGTCAAAGAACATGAAGTTCCCGGGATTGTTGTGGACAAGTACAGTGTTGTCGTTTCCGCTCGCATTCCCCACGACATCGTGGGTCAACGCCACGCAGGCAACCGCAATCGACGCAGCAACAAAAAGCCCTGCTGCAACGCGTTCCGAACGGCTCCACGTGCGGGGATTTCTGAAAAGCTGGAGCAAAGCAGTGAGCCCAAGAACGCCAAACGTGACAACAGCCGTCGATTTTGTCCAGTAGGCAATAAATGACGCCACAACCGCAACGATGAAATACTTCCCGTAATGGGTACGGATATACTTGAGGCAGCCCCACAAGGCAACGGCATGCATCGCGTAGAAAAGAATGTCATTCCCAAGCCGTGGAGATGCAAGGACAAAACTCGGCCATACGCTCCACAGAATCGATGCGGCAAAAAGGGGTGCACCGCTCAAAACACTCTTGAGGCACGCAAGTCCAAAACCAAGCGCGACCAGCGAAATTAGGAAATCGAACCACTTGACTCCATTCTGCGGCACGCACTTCATGAGGTTTGCCATTTTCCACACGCCGGCGCTCAAGACAAAATATACTGGCGGATGGTAGCAAGTCCAACATTCATCCGATGCGGGGACGCGGTTCTGCTCGGCAATAATGCGCATGTAATGCACATGACCGCCCACGTCATGGCCACGCTGGTCATAGAAAGTTTCCTGGGTATAAGCAACACGTAAAAAGAGCCCGATAAAGAATACCAGGAGCAGGCTGCGTTTCAATTTAAAGCGAGCGCCAATCGAAAAGATTAGGGCCCCAAGCAGCACAAAGAACATCACCGAGAAAAAGCCCTGCATAAAGCCACCACCATCGATAACAGCAGTGAGGCCGCCAAGGCCACCGCCGTTCTGCAAGGCCATCTGGATATGCAAACTAGAGGCATCCTTGCCCAAGTTCTTCACGATTTCGGCTTTATCAAGAACAAAACCCTGATTCCAACTGCAATAACCGGGATAGTTTTCAAACGGGAATTTCACGTCGTTAATAACAAGATCAGTAACGCAATCGTCCGGATGGATGTTCAGTTGAAAATCACCAGCAAAACCAGTGGCGACATCCATCTCAACGGAAAAATACTCCCCCGATTCCATAGGAATACTCACCGGCAGCGTTGTCAAAGTAAACGAACCCTGCCGATGGAGGACAACATTTTTAATTTCAGGATTGAATGCATACGAAAGGATGGCAAAAAGAGCCATCCCCAGAATCAAAGGGAGTTCCCGTTTAACAAACTTTCGCATTACTTTTTACCTTCGTGGTATTCCTCTTCACTGTTCACGCTCCAAAGCGCAGTCTTGTCTGTACTGCCGTCGCGGATGCACTTCACGACTTCCATGGCGGCAAGCATGCTGTGGTCCATGTTGTTGTACTTGTGCATGCCATTACGGCCCATGAGGAACAAATTATCAATCGGATCTACGTAATTGCGAATCTTGTCGAACTCGCCGTACGTGCCGAAGTAGGCGGGATAAGCCTTCTTGATGTGGAACACCACGGAATCGCGCACGGATTCTGGCCTTGCCACGTCAATCTTGTCGAGTTCATCAATGGCAAACTTGATGAAATCCGCATCGGGCATGCACCACATGTCATCGCCTTCGGTCGCGAAGTATTCAAGACCGATCCACACCTTTTCGGGATCAGCCACCAAATACGGGCTCCAGTTGTTGAAAATCTGGATGCGACCGAGTTTCACGTCGGATTCCTGCACGTAGATCCAGTTGTCGGCAACAAACTTGAGCTTGCTTTCGGGAGTGCCCGGCTTCGCAGGATTCTTGATTTCAAGCTTATCCAAAAGGAGTCCCACGGTAATGAAGTCTCGATAGACGAGACCTTCTGCGACACGCTTGACTTCAGCTGGCACAGGCGTCTTTTCCTTATCCATTGCGGCAACAAGTTCTTTCACCGGCATCGTCGAAAGGAAATAATCGCAAGGGAACGTTTCGAGCGCAACGGCGCCTTCCGCGGACTTCCGCTCGACAACGACGCTCACCACGCGCTTGCCGCTCTCATCGCGGTTCACGCCCACGACACGGGCATTCATGCTAATCTTGCCGCCCATTTCTTGCACCTTTTCGGCAACAGTTTCCCAAAGCTGGCCCGGTCCAAATTTCGGGTAAAGGAACTGGCCGATAAGGCTAGTCTCCGTATCCTTCTGGCGGATGTCGGCACCGTTTGCGGCACCATCGCCACCCTTCTTCTTGCCTGCAAAAATCTGCTTGACGGCATGGATTACGGTTTTTGTTATCGAGAGGCCCTTGATACGCTGGCCACCCCAGTCGGGGCTAATCTTGCTGCACGGCACGCCCCACACCTTCTCGGTGTAGTCTCGGAAAAACGTGCGGTATAGTTCCACGCCAAAACGGTTGATCATGAAATCTTCGAGACTTTTTTCCTTGCGTGCAGGAAGAAGCTGCACCTTGAGATAGCTAAAGCCTATCTTCATCATGCGCCATAGCCCAAGGTTACGGATAGTATCACCGTTCAGGCTGACCGGATAATCGAAAAGTTTGCGCAAAAAAAGAATTCGGGAAAGACGGCTGCGGCAAAGCATCACGTAATCCGTCTGTTCCGGATCAGGGCCACCTTCCGTCAGCGGAACGGTACGCCCGATAGCGATGTCATCCTTGCTTGCGACGCCCTGCAGCGGCAAAATTCCCTGCCACCAGTCCATCACCGTATCGCTCTTGCTAAAGAAACGATGGCCGCCGATATCCATGCGGTTGCCATTGTAGCGCGCCGTGCGCGAGATGCCGCCAATGACGTCCTCCGCTTCAAAAATCACAGGTTTCACATCGGTCGTGCGCAAAAGCTCCAAGGCAGCAGTGAGGCCCGCAGGACCCGCACCGGCAATCACGGCAATCTTTTTAGATTCATTTTCAATAGACATTTAATCCTTCCTATAATCTCTTGATTTTTCAAACGGTTTTCTGTTCCCGAAAAAGCATCATTTTCCGGGCACCAAAATTCCACATCAGCACCAAGACGGCAGCCGCCATCTTGGAAATCATTTCATCCCACTTGAAGCCGCCTACCATCAACAACATCAGCAATTCGTTGATGCCGACACCCAAGAAACCGACCACGGCAAAAATTGTAAACTCGGCCGTTTTCCGATCTTCAAGAACACGCTTGCATTCCGAGAATACCCAAGCAATGCTCATGATGTAATTGATGACAAGTCCCGCCACAAGTCCAACCAAATTAGCAAGCAGGTAGAACCAATCAAACTTGTAAAGACAAAGAGCATAAAGCCCAAAATCTACAACAAAAGCAAGCCCACCCGTCACCAAGTAACGCACAAACTGTCCCATCAAGGAACTGCGAGGCATTTTTCTCCTAAGACGTTTAACAAAAGATTCTTTTTGCATAGATGTAATAATAACAATTTTTTAAGAGAAAAAGACCTTTTATGATAGAAATAGAGACAATTTAGTTCTATATGTTGCATATAACACACAGCGTATTTTATATCAAAGTTGTCCGTCACAATTGCGCGATAGACGTACTCGCTTTCAAAGAGGTCGATGCCCACAGCGTGTGGTGCACGACCAGACAAAAAGTCCTTCTCCTCGACAAGGTTGTCGATAGTCATACACGCACTCAACATCTTCCCCGCACTGTTCCGATAGGTTCCTCTTTTTTATAGCCACGCATTCCATCTATCTTTCCTAGCTTGTACATGCACGGATAGATGTGCCCGCACGGTTTGCAGACGACCTGCAGGACGTTCTTCGTGAGACCCCCGCATCTGCGCATAAGGTCAGAAGCCTGTCAGGAACTTTTTGCGTGCGCATGGACTACCGACGGGGAGTCTCGTTTTTTCGCTATATCAGACATTACCTTTTTAACTTATTCGTTCAACTATCATCAAATTAGATGAAGAACGATATTTCTTATTTTATCCACAAGTTTTTATTTTCAATAACGTTTTAATTATTTTGACAATTCTGGATTGAGTTACTGCGGAATCTAGGGATGTATTTTCAGGGACAGCCCTAAACTAGTATAAAATCATGAAAAACATCTTAATAATTTGTATAATAATAAGTTACTCACAATTTTTTTGTTATATGTATTATAATAATACGTTGCATGTACAAGCTTCAACAAAATAATGTAAATTATAATTAACAATTTGCAATGTAGCATTTTTGCTGTTATTTTATTTTCACGAACCTAAAAAATTATCAGGAGTAGGGAAATGAAAAAAGCAACAATCCTTTTGGTTGCTGCATTCGGCATAGGTGTTTCTTATGCGGCAGAAAGCAGCTTCAACGCCTCACAATCAAGCGTATCCAAGGAAATTCAAGATTTCTTGGACGAAGAAGAATCTTATGATTCACAAACCGTGCCATCCAAGGCTTACACCGTCGATGTTCTTGGTCGTAAGAAAAGCTCTAACAACATAACAGTTTTGGGGAAGGCCAAAACAACAAAGAATCGTAAAATCCGTGTCGACATTACGAATCTTGACATGCCCGATTACAAGGTCAAAACAACTTCAACTAAAATGGAGGTAGACGGAGAAACAGGAAAAGCCCGTTTATGGCTAAATGACAAGGAAGTATCCCAAGAAGAGTTCGAAAAAGCAAACGAAAAAGCCATGCGCGAGAGACCCCCCTTCGTCGCCGGCTACACGGACTCCTTAAGCGCAGAAGAAATCAAAAACTTGCTGAAAAAGAACAAACATATTTACATAAGTAAACATGCCAAACCAGTCGACCAAATGGCATACACTTCCATACTTAACAAATCGCAAATAACAACTCATGCGTTCACCAATTCTGCAAAAGGCAACGGAGTCGGCATACATTTCCAAGAAACGGGCTGTCCGCATCCTTATTTCCGCACGTCAAATTACGTTCAGCTAAACAGCTGCGCACACGGCGTAAAAGGGCACCCCACTGGCGTATTACAAGTTTTGTCAAATACGGCCCCCCAAGCAACCATATACGGACAAGACGAAGGATCCATGAATGGGCCGAATCAACCTTGGCCAAACCCTTGGGACCACCCCACCGGTCCAAACTATTCCGACATATTCATTTCTTCGCATTCGTGGTATACAACAGACAGCGCCGCAACCGCGGGCGATTACGTCCTTGTCGACATGAACATGGACAACTATGTATACAACACCCGAATAGTATCAGTTGTTGCTGCAGGCAATTCTACCGATCCAAACAACCCAAACGACAATTTCATTATCAGATCCCCCGGAAAGGCCCTTAACGCCATTACAGTCGGAGCAATCGATCCAAATAACGATAATTACAAATATTATTCCCATTGGATAAATTCCGAAATAGGCAACGAAAAACCGGAAGTCGCCAACTACACAGACTTCGAATTCAACAACAGCTATACATTCCAATATCCATGCGGCAATTCATCATGCACATACAACGGTTTCTTCGACGGAACCAGTGCTGCAGCGCCCTATACAGCAGCAATGATTGCAGACTTGATGTCGCATTACCCGTCTTTTAAAGGCCATCCAGAACTGATTAAAGCCATTTTGGTTTCTGGTGAAAAACGCCCCATTCCTAACGCAGCCTCACACAATCCGCAAAACACCACTAATGCAGCAAAAGGGATTCCAGTATATTCAAGTTTAGCATGGAATCGTACTTTCCGTACATGGGAAGGCGAAAACAACGGAGTTTTCGACTCAAATGAAAAAATCACATTCACCGAAGCAGGAATCAAGAACGCTCATTACCGCATAGCCATAGCATGGCTGACTTCTGGAAAATACATCTACTACAATAAAGATCTAAATAGCACTACTGAAAAGTTGCCTCAAGATATAGATTTGAGAGTGAAGCAGAACGGGAAAACAATCGCCTTATCGCAAAGCACCAATAACCCGTTTGAAGTCGTCGATTTCACGCCCACAAAAAACGGAGATTTAACCATCGAAATTCACAGATGGCGTAACACGCAAAATCATTCCAGCGAATACATGCCCCCCGAAAAAGTCATTCTCGGCTATACGATGTGGATTGACCGGTAAATAAAGGACTCGATTCTTTTTTCGCCAAGACTTAAAAGTCTTGGCTTTTTTTATATTGTCGCTAACATACCCTAAAGCCAAACATGAAACCCAAAAGAATCGAATATATTGACGTTGCCAAGTTTCTTGCCATGATTTTAGTCGTGTTCACGCACGGAGTCAAGGAAAGCAATTTTGTCGCCTTTGCGTTTGCATTTCATCTGCCTGTTTTCTTTGTATTGAACGGAATGACGCTGAAAGTCGAAAACCAAAAGTTTGGCGACTTTCTCGTCAAAAAGCTCCAGCGCTATATCGTCCCGATGCTTGGGCTTGGCTTCATTTGCGTCCTTTTCGATTTGTTCATCAAATGGTTGCTCAACAGTCCCATTCCTGACCATTTCCTTTTCATCGGCTTTGCAAACGTATTCAATCAAGTACGGTTATATGCCATCTGGTTCTTGCCGGCATTGTTCTTCACCGACATCATTCTTTTTGGATTCCACCGGCTGGCCGGAGGCCGACTTTGGTTGATGGGCCTCTTGTCGCTTTTGCTTCTTGGAATCGGGATTCTTTTCAACCAGTTCCACAATGTGGCCTTAGTCTGGAATTTTGACGCCGCGTTTTTCGGAACGGTCTTTACGTTTATTGGATTCGCATTCCATCACCAGAAACTCTCGGGTTTCTACAACTTCGTCACAAACGCAAGGTGGAAGGCGTTACTCATCGGAATCGTTTTGATGGTCGCAACTTATTTTATCAGTCAAAACGACTACGAAATCAGCCGGCGCCATCTGGAAATGTTTTCCCGCTACTATATGCCGTATTACCTTACGCTGCCCAATGCCATTATCGGATCCTTCGGTTTTATCCTCATCTGCCGTGGAATAACAAATCCTATCTTAGCAAAGCCCGTCGAAATGAACCTCGCTCTGTTGGCGTTCCATCAAATTTTGGCTTTTCCGCTATTTCGGTTTAAAATTTGTCCTGAATGGTATGCCGAAGTTTATGCACTGCCGGTAAGCGACCTGCAATACATACTGTTCAACAGCACGATGACATTATTCTCGGTCGCACTTATTGCGGTCATTTATCTTGCAATAAAGTATTCGCCGCTGAGCGGAATCGTAAACCAGCCGCTGGCAGGATTTTACCGAAGGTCAGTTGATAGAACTTAGTTGGTAGAGCTTAGCTGTAGAACGTCTTCAATAATTTGATCATGTCGGCATGGTCACTTGCAGCCATCATCTCGCGGATGCTGTGCATGCTGAGCATAGGTTCGCCGATATCGACTGTCGGGATTCCAAGACTTGCAGAAACAGTCGGCCCGACCGTACTCCCGCAAGGCATATCGTTTCGCGTAATGAACACCTGAAGCGGGATTCCGGCTCGTTCGCAAAGCAGACGCAATTCCGCGGAACTCAACAAGTCGCTCGCATAGCGTTTCTGGGCATTTGTCTTTAACACGATGCCATCACCCAAAAGCGGGGCATGATTCGGTTCATGCTTTTCTGTATGGTTCGGATGTTCGGCATGCGCCATGTCAATGGATAACGCTATGCTAGACGAGAGACGTGGTTCGACAGGCTCACCAACCTTGGAGAGAGAGATTGCTTCGGCGTTGCCTCGCAATGACGTATTCATGCCATTCTGAGCCCCGGACATCGCAATTTCATCCAACACGCTTTTCAAGAAATTTCCGGCGGCGCCTTCGCGGGTCGTGGAGCCGACTTCTTCGTTATTGAAGAAGCATGCGACTAGGCAATCGTTTTCGGCCGAATCCGCAGACGCAATCGCCTCGGCAATAGCATGGCAGCTGCTCAGGTTATCGAGCCTTCCAGAATAAATCCATTCGTCGTTGATTCCGCCTTGATTTGCCGGTTGCGCATCAAACAGCTGGACATCGAAATCGACTAGCCGGGTCCCTTCGGGGAGTTCCTTTTCGAGCGCATTCACAAACAAGTTCTTTTCATTTTTCGACGCCCCACTCCACAAGGCGTTAAAGTCTATTTGCGGGTTCACCTTGAGGCCATCCTGGTTCACGTTACGGTTCAAGTGGACCGCCAACTGCGGAATCCTGAACAACTTTTCGCCACGGAACAATTTTGTCTTGAGCAATTTCGATTCGTCAGCCGCGTCCACATACGCAAGCATTCCCCCATAACCAAGGTCACGGTCAAGCCAGCTTGTATAAAGCGGGGAACCATAGACTTCCGTATGGAGCGTACATACGCCTGCACGCACCTCATCTGGATTCGGAGAAATTTTCAGCGCCGGGAAATCCGTGTGGGCAAGCGCAATCCTAAACCGAGACTTTTCGCTCCACGCTCTAGGAACGCGAAACGCAATAAGAGACGCACCCCGGCTGACAATGTAGGCACGCCCTGGTTCAAGAGGCGCCCCCCCGGCGAAATCCAAAAAGGAATTTGCCTTAAAGTGTGATTTGAGACAATCCACCGTATGATACGGCGTCACTGCGGTATTCAAAAGATCAAAAAAATCCATAATTCCTCAAGAAAAAAAAATTCCAAATCCAATTTGATAATATAATCTATTTATATTTCACGAAAGCAATGGCATTTCAAAAGATAAAACAGATTAACTGGATGGAAATGTCCGGCCTCCTGGTCGGCATTTTAAGCACTGTTGCCGTCATGATTTTTTCGCTGGTACTTTACCACTACCTTTTTGATACTGGCGTCATCAAGGCCAAGGAGTACAAGCTGCACAGCACATTCGAAAAGGCTCTAGGCCTCAGGCCGGGCACACGTGTACAGATAAGCGGCGTCGATGTCGGACAGATTACGAACATGGAGATCAATCCCGACGGCGAGGGCGTGTTCATGGAATTTTCCATCCGCCAAGAATACCAGCCCCTGATTACCGACAGCGCAAGCGTTTTTGCCATCCGCGACCAGAACATGATTTCGGCGCGTGTCATCAACATCGACATCAAGAAGGGCAAAGGCCGCATTCTGCAAGACGGGGACGCCCTTCCGGCAGGCAAGGCACAGGACATCGAGACCGTCCTGGAAACCGCCAACGAAATCTTGGGACGAGTGAACCACCTCATCGATGCGGCGGATGAACTTGTCGCAATGGCACTGGATACAGCGACTACCATGGGCGCCCTGTTCGGCTCCCGAGCTCTTTACGACAACTTAAACCGCCAGCTTTACAGACTTGACGAAATCACATATCTCACCAAGAACGTGCTGAAAGACGCGTCGTTCCTGATCGACACCATGAGAAGCGACGTTCCGCTCCTTGTGGGACGCGCCAACGAGCTCACCATTAACATAGGGAACATGCTCGAAGACTTCAAGCCCGTTCCGGAACAAATGACGAATCTCCTGAATTCCATGGATTCCACGGTCGGGCGCGTCGATAACCTCGTCAATGATTTTGGTGCGGTCACCATCGGCCTGCAGGACTTCATGAATACGACGGAATCAACCTTGCAGAATGCAGACGACCTAATGAGCGGGATGTCCCAGATGTGGCTTCTCAGGAGCCACGTCCCCAAGCATGATTCCGTGCCCTTTGTCGTGGAGACGCTATGGTAATGCGAAACGCCATCAAACTCGCCCTTTGCGTTGCGCTTAGCGGAGTCACCTCTTTTGCCTCGGAATCGGGACAAATCGCGTCCCGCGCACAAAAGTCCTTGAAAGCGGGGAAATTCGCCAAGGGATATTCACAACTGGAACGCGCCCTTATCGCAAGCCGCAAAGAGGCGGACAGGCGTTCCGAAGCGCGCATTTTTATCGCGATGGGTCAAATCCGCACCATGAGTCTGGACTTCAATCTGGCGGATTCGCTGCTGAATTATGTCCAGAACGAAGGAATGGACCGTTCAACGAGAGTTATGCTCGTCAAGGCGAAAATGGCCTTGAGAAATGCTACCGAAAAATTTTCCGACGCCGTATCGCTTTGCGAAGGCGTCGCCGAAAACGACTTGGACGGAATCGACGACAACCTGCAAGGGGCGTTTTATTCGGAATGCGCCATCGCCTATGCCGGCAACCGCAACGGAGAAAAGGCAAACCAGTCCCTTAAAATGGTGGGCAAGCGCACCGATGACGACACGGGAATCTATTTCTGGACAGAAGCCCGCATGGCAGACCTGCAAAACTCAGGCGATGCAGACTCGCTTTACCGCAAAGCGGAAGCTAAATCGGTCGAAGCGAACACGCCCTACATGACCGCAAACATCCTGTACCACCGCGGCAATTTCTTGAGCAAATCCAGCCCGTCCGAATCAAAAAAATTGTGGAACCGCTGCAAAACGGCGTTCGAGCTGATGGGACTCAACAACAACGCCAAACGCTGCGATAAGTAAAAATCCGGCATAAAGCCCAAAACAAAAAAGAAGCCGTGGTAAGGCTTCTTTTTTTGCTTTGACAAATGCGCGGGCAGTCCTGCGCATTTTCAGTTACTTCACTATTTCGGCGTCCTTGACGTTCTTGCCCTTGAGCTTGGAAGAAGTCTTGCCGTTGTTGATCGGCGGGAACTTGCTGTAGATGTACTTGTACTGAGCAATGCTCCAGATGTTACCGACAATCCAGTAAAGCACGAGACCGGAAGGCATCACGGCGCTGAACAAGAGCATCATGGCGGGCATCATCCACACCATCATCTTTTGCTGGGCAGGATCCATGCCGGCGTTCGAACTCATCGTCACCTTGGTCTGGAAATACGTCGAAATCACCATGAGCCACGGGAGAATTGCAAGGCCGGACGGCATGATGATAGGAATGCTGATTCCGCTCCACACAACGTCACTGCGGCTAAGGTCAGAAATCCAGAGGAACGCCGGGGCACCGCGAAGTTCGATGGCACGTCCAAGCACAAAGAAAAGTCCCATGAAAATCGGCATCTGGATGAGCATCGGGAGGCAGCCGCCGGTGCAGCTGGCAAGCGGATTGATGTTGTTCTTGCTGTAGAGTTCCATCATCGCGGCCTGCTTCTTCTGCGGATCGCTGCGGTACTTCACGTTGATTTCGTCGAGCTGCGGCTTGAGGGCAGCCATGCCGCGTGTCGATTTGATTTGCTTCACCGTGAACGGAGTCGTCACACCGCGGACAATAAGCGTCACGAGAATAATGGCAACACCGTAGTTCGGGATGATGCTATAGAAGAGGTTCAAGAGCTTGAGGAGCATCTTGCAAATCCAGACGAACC
>JAEEGK010015064.1_pt1 | contig 17208 bp, 9 predicted proteins | sample 8958771 | NCBI WGS metagenome assembly JAEEGK01 (sample SAMN16246547, study PRJNA631951) | gut metagenome | biome: gut microbiome; feature: rumen; material: SC-attached | host: Bos | place: Iran: Karaj | collected 2018-10
AATGATTAATTAAGACACAAAATAAACACATTAAAAAAAGAAGGAAATTTAATTTCAAAAAAATTAAGTCAAACATTAGGAAATACTCAAATTAAATCACCAATATGTTCTCTTCATTGTTTCATAGGAAATAAAAAATTTAATTCTTATTTAATAAAAAGAATATTACCAAATGATACTTTATTTAGAATTTGGTTATTTGATATTTTTCAAAATCCTTTAATTTTAGATAATATATTTACGACTTATAAAAAAAATTTATGTCTTCAATATAAAATAACATTAAGATTATATACAGAAAAAACACATGAAAATATAATTCAATCATCATCATTATGTTCATATAATGAATTACCAAATGATTTAAATACAAAAGATTATTTTGGTGATAGTAATTATATAAAAAAATATGGTTTTCATATTTTAGATAATTTTAGAATTGATAGATTAAATAATAGTATGCATATAATGAAATTTAAAATTGATAAAAATCAAATGTTTAGAATGTTACTTACACCAGGAAGAGTAAATGTAGAAATTCAAATGTATTATTATAATGAAACAAATTATCCAAATATAATTTCAAAATGTGATTCTAAAATTGGTGAATGTTCTTTAGTATTAGAATTACCAATTGGTTCATATGGTATTTACTTTAAATTTTATCCTCCTAGTTCAGGTTATACTAAATGTGAAAGTATTAAAATGGAATTATCAATGATGAATTTTGATACTTTAGGTAGTCATATTCAAATAATGAATTTTAGAAATAAAAAAAAGGATAAAAATGGTAATATTATTTTTACTCCTATTAATTTTATTAATCATATTAAAAAACCTGATTTATATAATAAACCTTTAGATTCTATATCATATATTATTCAATTAAATGATGTAAGTGTTTTTGATATTGATGATAATAAAAATAAAATTGCAATAAATGAACATGTTCAAATTGAAAATTTTGAATTTTATATTAAACCAGAAGATGATAGAAAAATTAAATTAATAACTTATATTCAAAGTGATTTTACTTTTTTAGATGCTGCACCTTATTTAATATATTATCCACAAAATAATAATGAAGGTACAATTTTATATATTCCAAATCATAAAAAGAATTTTAATAATATTATTACTCATAGATTATCATCTGGTAAATATTCTTTATCTTTAAGATATTATAAACCTATTCATTTAAAAATAAATACTCAAGAAGATATTCAATTAGAAAAAACAAATTTTGGTGAAATACATTTTGATATTCAATTTATTAATTTATCAAATGATATTGTGTCAATTAAAACACAAACATCAATAATTAATTTAGAACCATATACTTCAAATTCAAAATTATTAAATAATTACATTTGTAGAAAATTTGGAATTCCAATTCCAAAAACATTTGATTCATTACGTTATTTATTATTTAATTCAGAAACTCATATAATTGATGAATATATTATACCTCCTTTAGGAGAAGGTGAAGATAGAATTAAATTTAAAGTAAATAGATTTCCAAAATCATTATTTAGAATATATATTGAAAGTAAAATTGTCAAAATTAAAATTTCATTATATAAACAAAAAACAACAGATAAATTAAATAAATATAATTTAATATCATCAATAACAAATAATAATCATCATTTTGCAACATTAATGGAAATTTTAGATGAAGATTATTCATATATGATAATATTAAAATATTTAGGTTATAATGATTTAAGAAGTTCATATAGTCAAATTTATTCTAAATCAAATTGTAAATCTTTTAAAATGGAAATTGCAATTGAAAAAAATCATAATTATGCATGTCCAACAGAAAATCCAAAATATAATTTATTAACAAATATAAATCCAATTCCAAATATTCTTCCAATTAAATATTTAAATAAAAGTCAATTTTTTTCATATGATAGTTCATTAGAATATAAAGGAGAAGATAAAGGAAGTGGTTTTTTATATATGTTAAGAAGTGAAAAAGATCAAATAATAAAATTTACTGATTTTAATGTTTATAAATCAATTGATTTTAAATTTTCTGTTATTAATGATTTTATTATGGCTCCAGTTACAATTATGTTAAAAAATAAAAATTCAAATGATTCTATTATTTCATATGGAGAATTATTTGATGGAAGAACTGTTTTATTAATTAAAAATTTACCTAAAGGTTCTTATACAATTGAATTCTATTTTCCTAGTCAAAAAACTTCTTTTATAAATGAATTAATTTGTTCTATTTATGATATTGTTATTGAAGCAAAAAAATCTAGTAATCATTTTAAAGAAAAAGAATTGGCTAATGTTATTGAATTAAATAATAATGATTTTGATATTCCTGGAAGACTTCCTTTTAGTTTAAATGAACCTAGGTTTATTTTAGATTATGAACATGCATATATTAATTATGATAATTATTATCTGATGAGGTTTAATAAAAGTGAAAAAGGGGTTTTTAAAAATAAAGTTTTTATCAGTTTGATGAATAAAATTGAATTTAATTTAAATTATGAATCTATTTGTAATTTTAATGTTGAGTTGTTAAATAAAAAAAATGATAAAATTGAAATTGCTATTGAGAAAATTACTAAATTTTCTAATCATATTAATTTATTACTTCAAAAAGGTTTTTATATTTTTTTAATTAAAATTACTCAATTTAGTGAAAATAATACATTTGATTCAATAAATGAAAAAGATTTATTAGAAAAAATATTTAATTTATATATAGGAATTTCACCTTTAAATAGAATTAAAGATATATATAATTATAACAATATAATATCAACTTATCATCAATGTGTAACAAATTATTTGCCAAATTTAATAATAATTCCAAAAAATGAAAAAGAATATAGATTTATTAATAATATTTTTTCAATTGATAGAAATGCTATTAAAAATTATATAATATCAAATACTACTGTTATTTTAAATAATTCAAATACAAATAGAATTATTGCTGAAATAGGAACTGATTATATCTTTAATAAAATATATTTAAATATTATTTCATCAAATAATAAAAAATATTATATGAAATTATCAAATAATGTTGGTTTCATTGATGTAATATTACCAAAAGGAACTTATACACTTCAATTAATTTTAGATGAAGAGATTAAAGTAAATAAAAATAATTTAACTTGTATTTTATTAAGTATAAATATTCATATTATTGAATTACAAAAAAGAGTTTCAGGAAAAGGAATTTTAGGAGAAAGTAAAATAAATGAATATACTTCTTTTTATAATAAAAAATGTGATGGTGTAATTATTCCTTTATCAATAAATGCAAATGATGAAAAAAATAAAAAAGTTCAATATCAAAATCATTTTGATAATGCATTATATTTTATAAATAATCAAAAAACAAAATATAAAAAAAATATAAATGAAATTGATATAAAAGCAAATGGAAATATATTTTTATTAATATCAACTTATATAACAATACCAAATCAATTTAATATAATACCAAAAATAATTGTAAATGGAAAAACAAAAAAATATTTTAAACAATCTAAATTAAGTTATATAAGTCAAGATTTAAAACAAAGAAAAACATTTTATCATTTACAAAATAATAATAATAGAGAATATTATATACTTCAATTAAGTTTAGAAAAAGATTTAATAAATGAAAAAATATGTCCAAATTATGATATGGATATTCAAATAAAAGAAATAGATACTTTAATAAACAATTTAAAATGTAATGTAAAAGATAATAAAATAATATTAAGTAAGAAACCAAAAAAAAATATAGGAGAAATATCAATAGAATCATATAACGAAAAATTAAATTATGTATTTTTAACAGAAAAAGAATATTCAACATTATCAAATAAAGAAAAGTATCTTTCATATATGATAAACTTTACATTATCACCAGGAGAATATTATAAAAATAATTTAACATCTTATTTTATTACTTTAGATTTAGGATATGATTCATTAATAAGTGACTTTTCAATTTATTTAATTAAAGACAATAATATTATATCAAAATCATCATCATTATTTAAAATAGAAAAAGGTGAAAATTTCAATAATCATAAAATTTTACAAACTATAATTTCAAACAGTGATGAAAAAAGAGAAAATTTAAAAAAAATATTTGGTGATTATACAATATTAATAACAGAAAATTCATGGCATAATATTTCAAATATATTAAAAGGAAGTTCAAATGAAAAAATTGATTTTATTCCTTTATGTTTACCTTTTAGTTACTCTTTAAATATTTTAACTAAAGATTATGATTTAGATTCACCTGAAGTAATATCAATTTATCCTCCTGGTCCTGATATTTATAAAATAAATGGTCAAGATTTAAATTTAAAAATTATTTTAAGTAAAAGTCCTTATACTAATAATAAAGAACCTATTACAATGTTATTTAATAGAGAAGTTATTATGAATTCTTTTTATTTACAAAAAATTGATGAAAATTTAGATAATAAAACTAATGAAAATAATAATTTAAATGATATGGTAACATTTCCATTTTATTTTGGATTTATATGGTCTAATTTAAATGTGAATAATAATCCAAAAATTTATCCTATTAAAGTCTCATCTGCAAATGAAATAAATAATAAAGAATGGTTTCTTATTTTTAATAATGAAGATTTTGATGATGAAACAAAATATTGTTTAGGATTTGATGATTCTAAGTTATATGATAATAATGATTATATGTTTAATAATTATAGAGGTATATTCAGAAATAAAATAACAATAAAAACAGGAAAAATGACAAAATCACCTGATGATAATATAATAGAAGATAATAATTTATCAATTAATTCAGTAGTTTCTCAATTATTATCACATGATTTAAATGATTATGAAAAAGAAGAAATTAATCAAATTTCACCACCTGATTTAATAACATCGTATCAAATGTGCAATGGTAATGGAAAATATATTTATGATAATTTTTTAAATCAATTTGTTTGTTCTTGTATAAATGGATTTACTGGAAAACATTGTGAAATATGTGAAGGAAAAATAATAGATAAAAAATGTATTGAAGAAGAATATAAAGATAATATTAATAATGATAATGAAAATGAAGATAATATAACTGAAAGTATTAATGAAGATATTAATAATATTATTCAAGTAAATTATCCTTGTGTTAAATGTTATAATGGTTATTGTGATTTTAAATTAGGAAAATGTATTTGTTATAATGATTATAAAGGGAAATATTGTGATGAGAGAATTGTAATAGATAATATTATAAAAGGAAATATTGAAGGAAAATGGATTATTATTAATTCATTTATTAAATTATTTAGTCAAATTATTTTTGGAATTTTAATTATTTTTATTTTCCTTTTATGTATTAGATGTATTATGAGAGAAAGAAGGAAAAAAAATGGAGGATATGCTGCATTAGGACAAAATGAAGAAGAAATTGGGAATAATGAAAGTATTAATGATATTAATAGTAAAATTAATAAAATTGAAATTATACCTGAAAATCAAGGTGATTAAATATTACTTTTAATATATTAAAGTATAATATTTTAATTTATTAAATTATATATTTTTTTTAACTAATTAATTTTATTTTATGTTTTTTTTTAATTTAAATTGAGTAATAAAAAACCTATGAATAATAATTAAAAAAAAAACTATTTTTTTCATATTTAATTTAAATCAAATTATCATTTTTAAATAAAAATGTCATTACTTCAAAGAAAGACTTTATCTGATTCTAAATACTCAACATATTCAACATCAGTTCAATCTAATAAAATAACAAAAGAAGACTGTGAGAAAAAAATAATGAATCGTTTTAGTGAATTAACTGATAAACAAACATTTCATAATTATTTTTCATCTTATGATTTTAGAGATAATGAAAAAAGTATGTTAGATTTTTGGGAACAAATAATATATTATTTCTATGATGAAATTTTTAATAGTTTTGGAATGAAAGTTTCAGATATTTTAAATTATTCAAAATTTAAGAATTCAAATCCAATTGGTTTAGAAAATATTTTAATTCATTTAAACAATTTAAGACATTTTATTACTGAAAAAGATTTAAATGATATAGAATTTTATAAAAGTGAATTTCCAGATATTTACAATAATGATAATAAATCTTGGTCTGAATATATTTCTGGTTATGCAAAATCTATATTTAATTTGGGACTTGGTTGTAAAACAGAAAAAAATAATATTGACCTTGAAAAGATTCCAAAATTAGATAATAATCAAATATTTATTAATTATCAAATGTTTCAAAATCATTGTGATGATATTTTAAATTTTTTAACTGAAATTTTAAGAGAAAAAGATCATGAAGTAATATTAAAAAGTGAGTTTAATCAAAATTTACTTGAAAATAACAATATAAGATTTGGAAATCAATATCTTGATTTATGTTTAAAATATTTAGTAGGAATAAAAAGAATAGCATTATTTAAAGTAGAAATAAAAGGATTATCATATGATTGTATAAAATTATTAAAATTTCCAAATGATACAGTAACAAATAAAGATTTTACAATTATTAATATATTAATTTCAATTGAAAACTTGAATAAAGTAATAGAAGACACTGAAAAAAAAATACTTTTTAATAGAAATAAAGCAAAAGAATATTTAAAAATGAAAAATAAAGATGGTGCAAGAGAATATCTTAAAAAAGCAAAAATATATGTAAAAGTAAATCAAAATTATACAAATATGGTATCAACATTAGAACAAAAAATTCTTGATTTAAAAGAAATGGAAACAAATATTTCAACTAAAAATATTTTAAATGAAGCAATTAAAGTCTCAAAAGATCTTGGAATTAATTTAGATGATTATGATAAAATGGCAGAAGATTTAAAAGAACAAAAAAATAATCAAATAGAAGTAAATAATATTATTCAAAATGCAGCAAATGAAAATATAGATGAAGAAGAAATTGAAGGAGAATTAGAACAATTAAAAAATAATGATTTTGATGGGGGTGATCTTGATAATTTTCTACCTGAACCAGGAAAAAATAATATTAATTTAAATGATAAAGATAAGGAAAACAATAATAAAAATAAGGAATAATTAATTTTTTAATTAAAAAACGTTTTTTTTTTAATTTTTTATTTTATTAACTATATTTTATAAATAATATATTTTAAATAAATTAAATAATATTTAGAATTCTTCTTTAAAATTTAATTTTTCAATATTATCATATAATAAATCCTTATTAAGTTGATTTAATTCATAATATTTTCTTTCTAAATGATAATTTTCAAATTCATTATTAATATAATTTTCCATATCACTTTCTTCAGGTTTTGAAATTGAAATTTCTTTTTTTTCTTTAGAAGAAATTGCATTTTCAACTTCATTTTTTCTGCAAACTGAACAAACAATTTCATCATCTTCTTTTATTGAACACATAAAATGAATTTTATGACCACATTTAAATAAACAAACCACATCTTCATTTTTAATTTCATGATTACATATATCACATTTTTCGACATCAAAATAATTTCCAGTTGTTGATATTTTAATTAATTCACCTTCATTATTTATAATATTAATTGCAAAAATATGACATATTAATTCTAATATTTTTCTACTATGTGTAAAACCATTTAACATTTTTATTAATATTGGTTTAAATTCTTTATATTCTATTTCTTTATTTTGTTGTGTTAAAGATGACATTATATTTATTATTTTAACATAAGAATACATACTTTCAAAAACTTTTTGAATATCATTTCCTATTTGAGTATTAATTTCAAATGATTTAATTTCATTATTTTTTACAATATTTCTAAAATCATAACATATTTGTATTAATTCAAGCCATGATTTTTCTCTTATTTCATCATCAATAAAATCTTGTTGACAAATATAAATACTTCTATCTAAATTTTCTTCATGTTTATTTAATAAATAATCATAATTATTACCTTTATTAGATTTTAAATCTTTTATTATTTTATCAATTCCTTCTTTTAATAAATTATTTGATAAATTTAAAGCATCTTCTAAATTATTTTGTTCAATATAAAAATAAATACATGCATCATAAACTTCATATTTTAAAAATTTATCTAAACATTCACTTGGATATGAAGATCTTTTTTTTAAATTAGGTAAAATTTCTTCTTTTTTATTACATTCACATAATAAATCAATATGTAAATTTAATAAATTTTGATATATCTCTATTTCATTATCATCAATAGGTAAATAATCTTCTTTATAATTTGATAATACTTTTTCTAAATAGTCTAATTGAATTAATTTATTTGAACTTAATTTTTCTAAAACAAGATTATGATTATTATTATACCATTGAATTATTAATTTAAATAATTTTTCACTTGATAATTTACATAAATCAATTAATTTTGACATACAATAATTTTTAAATTCTTCAAATTTTTTATGGTCATTTGCTTTATATTTTCTTAATATTTCATCAATAAAATCAAAAGTTTTTTTTATTTTATCATCAAAATTATATTCGATTAAATATACGTTTAAACAATTTATATCTTCATTTAAAATATTTAATAAATTTATTTTTACTAAAATAAATGATGTATTTTCTGTTGCTTTTAATAATTCTTTATATTCATTTTCCTTAAATATTAATTTTGAATTATTAATCATTGAATTTATTTTTTTTGATAAATCAATAATGTCATTCTTAGAAAAATTTTTATTTCTAAAACCAAAAGTATCAATTTCACTTTTATATTGATTTAAATTTTTTTCAATATTAATTAAAAATTTAGCTGCATTTAATAATATTCCATTATCTAATTTCCCAATTTTTATGGCAATTTGAATAATAAAATAATATAAATCAAAATGAATTGAAAATTGATTCATATTATTTGCATTCTCAATAATAGTATTTAAAAGAATATATATATTTGAATTTTTAATCTGTTCATTCTTATATATTATCCCTTCAAAACTTTTAGGCTCATATTCTAAAGTAAATAAAGAAGCAAAAATTGTATTAACTGTAAATAATCTTGTTAATATTGCAAAAACTGATAAAGAATCAAAATTAATTAATTCAGTAAAAATAGTCTTTTTTATCATCCAAAGGAAAATATCTTTAATTAAAAATTCATATTTTTTTTCATTAATTTTCTCTTTTTTAGGATATTTATAACCATCAATACATAAATTAATATACCATAATAATTTATCACCAATATATTGTTTTGAATTCATTAATTCAAATAAAGAAATATTATTTAAAGCATCTTCATAAGAAATAAATTTATTATATTCTATTTCTTTTGATTGTAAAAACATATCATAAATTTTTAAAATAGGTTCAAAATATTTTTCTTTATTATTATTCATATAAATATCAATTAAAGGAGTAATTAATTTATATTTAATACAAATATCAATAATTTTATCAGAATCAAAACTACTTAAATTTAAATGATTTAATATTAACCCAAGAGTTTCAATATTATTTTTTTTAATATAAAAATCAGCAATTTTCAATAAAGAATCAGAACCAATATTTTGATTTTTCATATTATCATTTAATATAAAAGGTTCTAATTTCTCAATAAAAGTTTCAGAGAATTTTTTACTATCAAAAATAGGTTTAATTTTATTAATCAAATAATCAATATCATCAATTAATATACAAAATTCTATACAAATATCTAAACAATTATTTAAATCACCAGTTTCAGTATTTATAATACAATAATGATAAATCATTCCTTTTAAAGTATTACCAACTTTGTTTTTTCTTTCTTTTTCATCAATTGGAATATCTGGAAAAGAAATATTTTTTCCCATATAAATATCAACTCCTAAAGTCAATCCTTCCATCCATTCACCATCTTGTCTTAAATTATTAATACTTTGTTCCCAATTTAATAATTTTCCAAAAGCAAAATTTTTCTTAGTTAAAATATATAAAGTTTTCCAATGATTAATAATAAAATTATTATAAGTTGGTAATCTTTTAATTTTTTTCTTTTCAGATAAATCTTTTACAAAAGTTTGAAATAAAAATAATTCATCCATTTTAATATCATTTAATTCAGGTTTAAATTTTTTATTTATTTGAGGAATAACATTAAAATCTTCTCCTAAAACAATATCACCAGGAGTCATTAAACCAGTATTTAAAATTTTAAAACTTTTATACATATCATAAGTATAAAGAATAGAATTAGATAAAAAACCCATTCTTAAAATTTGATTAGAATTTGCATAATGACCAACTAAAATTAAATCTTGAAATCCATATTTTTGATTTATTTTAACAGTATAAATATAAACAATTTTTTCCCAAGAAACTGAAAGTAATCTATATTGTTTATTAATATCTATATCATTTACTCTTGCAATTGGATTTGGATCTAATTTACTTATTTCATCTTCTTTTAATACATCTAAAAATTTAGAAGGAATATTTCTTGGAATATAACCAAAACCAAATGAAATATCTGGAATAAAAGAATTAGAAAAATATAATGGACGATGTATTTTATATAATTTTTTTGGTTCTGGATTTAATTGATATATTAAAACAACTTCAGTACTTGCTAAACTAATAATTTGAGGATTAAAATCTTTATAACAAATATAATTTTTTTCTTCTTCTAAATTTAAAATATCAATTTGATAAAATGGTGTTACTTTATAATAAATAATATTAACATTATTAACATTTAAATATAAAAAATTCTGTGTTAATATTATTTTATTTACTACACCATCAAAATCAGAAGAAATAAATTCAGTAACATAATCATCACATAATAAAAATTTACAACATAAAATTGCATTTTCATGTTCTTCTTTTAATAATTTTTTAATTTTACCAAATTTTAAATCCCATAAAGCAATATTTCCATTTGAATAACCTGATAATAAAGTTGTCATATCATCAGAAATATCCATACTAATAACTTTTGAATTATTAATTTCTTTATGAATAAAAGATTTTATTTCACATTCTTTATCAATTGAAAACATTTTTATTTTTCCTATTGAATCTCCTGTAAAAATTAAATCTTCTTTTGCTGTTATTGATGTTATTGGTGTTAATTCTCTATTTATTTTCTCTGTTAAAGATTGCTTCTCTGGAAATTGTAATACTGTTGGTTTTTTATTTGTGTGTCTACTATATGTTGATAATTTAAATATATTATTATTTTTTTTTATTGTTGATTCTATATATGTTGTTTCCATATAATTTATAAATTCAATTGAATTTTTAAATTTTGGAATTTCTATTCCTTTCTTTTTTATTTCTTCTTTTTTTGTTTTGTTGGTATCAGTATTTAACATTTCATTTAAAATATTTGAGTTTTTTATTGATGATGATTCATGAATATGTAATTCGTTTAAATTTTTTTCAGTTGAATTTAAAAACTCTAAAGCTTTAGAACTTCCCAAATTAATATCAGTAGTATAATCTTCAGTTAATTTTAAAACATCATCTACATTTATATTTGTATCACCCAATTGATTATTTAAATTTTGTGTATCTGATAAAGGTAAATTCATTGAATTTAAGAGCTTGTCAATATCATTTAAATCATTATCTGACATATTATTTTTTGAATTTTTTATGTTAGTTATTATTTGTCTATTATTTAATTAATTTTTAAGTTTTTTTTTTTTTGAAATATTATATTAGTTTAATAATTAATAAAAATTAATGGAAGATGATTATCAATTAACTGATGAATATGATAAAGAATTTATTGCTATAATAACAGGTAAAATAAAGTTATTTAAATAAACATGATTAAAAAGATATTAGACAAAGATATATTAAATTTAATAAACATGATAAATTAAGAATTGAAAGTTGGTTAAAAAAACTATGTCAAGTAACAAATAATTTAGAATGGAAAAAAAATAGAAATTTACATGTAATATTATTATTAGATATGATAATAAATAAAAGATTTGAAGAACCATATACTAAATTTGCTCCAGATGGTCCAATTCCAGTATTATCAAAAACTTTAGTTAAAAGTAGACTTTCTACAAAATTTTTGAAAAATACTCAAAAATTATATGATGAAATCAATCAAGAAAATGATATTGAAAATTATGATATTAATAATTTAAATATTAATAATGATAATTTAAATGATATTAAAAAATATGAAAATGAAGCTCAAATTAAAAATAAAGATAATTTTAATAGTATTAAAAAATATAATAATGAGAGTGATTTTGAAATTAATCAGAAATTAAATAATGAAATTAAACAAATGAAAAAAATTATATCAAATTTAGAAAATAAATTAAATAAAAAAGATATTATTATTCAAAATCAAAATAATGATAAAATAAAAATAATAAAAAAAATAGAAGAATTAGAAGGAATGTTATCTCAATTTTTATCAATGGAAAAAAATTAAAAAAAAAAAAACATTTTTTGAACTAATTAAAATATTTTTAATTTAATATTCTAATAAAAGTATCATTAAAAATAAAAAAAAACAAAAAATTTTACTGTTTTAAAAGTAACTTATCTTCAAGTTCTTTTTTCTTTTTTTCAGCCTCTTGTCTTTTAACTTCTTTAAAAATTGCAAGTTGTTGTTCAGGACTTTTTTTCATAACATTATTACTTTTAATTTCATTCATTTTTTTTTTAAAAGCTTGTAAATTTTTTTCTAAAGTCATTTGAGCTAAAACAATTTTTTCTCCTGCATTAATTCTTTTTAAATCAGTAACATTATCTTTATTTGCTCCTCTTGATAAAAACATATTTTCAGCTTCTAAAATTGCTTCATTTCTCTCTTGTAACATTTTAGCATTTTCTATTTTATTTTCTTGACATAATTCATAATATTCTCTTCTTTTTTCTTTTTCTTTTTCTCTATGTTCTAATTTTTCTTTATCAAATTCTTCTTTTTTTTTTTCATAATCTCTTAATTTTTTTAATAATTGTTTTCTCTTTTTTTCATTTTGTCTTTCTAATTCTTGTAATCTTTCTTCTTTTTCTTGTAATTTATTACCTAATTCTTTTTTTTTTTTTTTATGTAATTTTTCTTTTTCTTTTCTATGCCAATACTAAAATAAAAAATAATAAAATTAAAAAAATATTTTTTTTTACAACTGCAGTATATTTTCTTAATGCCTTTTCTCTATTTTCTTGTTCAAGTTTTTCATTTTCTTCATTTAATTTTCCTAAATTAAAAGTATGTCTCATTTCAGTGTCCATTAATTTTTTTAATACTGCATTATGTTTTTCATCTTTTATTTTTTGATTTCTTTCAATAAATAATTGAACTATAAAAAAATTAATAAAATAGAAATTAAATAAATTTTTTTTTTTTACTTTTGTCATTTATTTGTTCTGCAAATTTTATTCTATTTTTTTCATCTTCAATTAAATATCTTTCTACATTTTCTCTTGCTGATTTTTCTCTTTGCATCAATGCAAGAATATTTTTTCTTCTATCTGACATTTTTTCTTTATTTGTTGTTTCTAATGCAGTTAAGAGAACTTGATCTTTTTTTTTTAATTTTTTTATCAATGCTGCATTTTTTTTTTTATAATTTTCTTCTCTCATTTCTTTCATTCTTTGTATTGTTTCATCATATTTTTTTCCAACATTTTGCCATTTTTTCTTTATTTTTTGTAATTGTGCTTGATGACGAGTTGAAAATTCAAAATCACTCATCATTTTATTATAGTCGTAATCATTCATATCTTGAGCTTCTTTTACTAAATCTACTAATTGTGTTACACTCTAGTTTTTTATTTTTTTATTCTTACTGGATCAATCTCTGAATTTGACATTACAGTTTTTATTTTTTTATTTAAAATTGTTTTTTAAATGTTAAATAATAATTAAAGTTTTAACTTTTATTATTTTATTAAAAATAAAATAATAAAATTAAATTCATAATATTTTTATATATATTTTTATTTTGAAAAATGTTTTAATTTTATTTAAAAAAAATATTAATATATATATTTAATTTCCTTTTTTAAAAGGCCATCCAGTTAATCCTTTATTTGTTTTAATAATATCAACATATTTAGAACATAATTCTTTAGTTTTATGAAAAATTCCACTATGATAATTGTAAAAAATATTATATTGTTCATTATCAAAATTTCTTTTGTTTAGAAATTTTGAAATTAAACCTTGTTTTTGAGCAGGATTTTTAAATAAAGATTTATTTGAAATTTCTTCCAAAGTTTTAGTAAAACTTTTTTTAGAAGGATTATATATTAAATATTTAATTGAATTATGATTAATTAATCCAGGTTGAATATTATCATCTGAAATTTTAGAAATACTTTCATATAAAACATTATAATTTAAAGGTTTTTTATTTGGTATAATTAAATTATCTTTTGGTTCTTTTAAAAAAAAAATATCACTTTGAGATTTTGAATGAAGTAATTTTAATTGTTCATTTAATTCTTTATTATTTTTATTTTTAATAAAAAAATTTTCAAAAAGTGTTTTTTCATCATTCATAATTTTTTCAATATTATATGAAGATAAATTATGAACTTTATTTTCATTACTTATTTCATAATTTTTTAAATTATTTTTAAATATTTCTGATGATGTATAAATTTCATTATATTTATTATAACCATTTGGTTTAAATTTATCTTTAAATAATCTATTTCTTTTTAATAATGATGAAATTGCAGTTGATGGTCTTGAAATTTTAATTTTTTTATTTTTTTCTGAAAAATTATTTTTTGATGTTTTCATTTCAAAATCACATGAAGTATTATGTAAACTTTTTATTTTAAATTTATTCTTTTTTAAAGTATCATCTGATGTTGTTCTTATTTTATTTAATTCTTGTTGAATTATTTCATTTCGAAATTTATTTGAAAATAATTTTGGACTTTGTTTTAATTCTTGTTTTATTTTATTTATTTGATTAACATAATTTTGAAATAATTTTGCAGATTGACATCTATGAAAAATATATTTTCCTCTTCTTTGTTCTTTTAATATATAAGGTACTTCTTCATTATTTTTCTTTTTATTCATTTTTTATTTTTTTATTTTAAATAAAATTTTTTTAATTTATAAATTAATTTTTATTTATATTTGAATTATATATAAAAATCATTCTCATTTATTGCTTTTTATTATTTTTTTTTTAGAATTTTTTTTTTCTGAACTAAAAGAAGAAATATTTATATCATTATTCATATTTTTTAAATTAGACATCATATTATTATTATTATTATTATTTAAATTACTTAAATTTTTTTTCCTTACAGAATTAATAGAATCAAAGCCATTAATTTTAGTAATTTTTTTTACATAAGGAGACTTTATTTTTTTAGTTTTTTTATTTTTACTTTCAGATTTCTTTTTTTTTAATAATTCTTCTTCAATTTGTTCTTGATACATTTTAATTGCTTTTTCATATTCATTTTTCCAATAATGTAATATTTCATTTTTTGCTTTATTATTATAAATAAATTTCCCAGTTTCAGGATTTTTTTCTTGAATATATGATAAAACTAATTTAACTTTTGATGCTAAAGGTTTATCTTCATATTTTTTAATAAAATTAATAAAAAATTCATAACATTCTATATCAAATTCTTCATCTTCTTCATAATTAAAAACTAAATGAACTGTATGTTCAGGACTATAATTTTTTTTAGCTTTTAAAATCTCTTCTTCAAGTAATAAATTCTTATTTTTTTCATTTATTTGTTGTAAACCTAAAAAAGTTTCTTGTTTAATACTTCTATTTGACATTTTTGGTGGTTCACCAAAAATATCTTTTATATCAATATTATTTGAACATAAATTTAATATAAAATTATTATCTATATTTGAAATATCATCCATTTCTTTTTTACTATCATCTAAAGAATATAATCCTTTTTTATCATTTGATAATGTTACTATTATATTATTTTTTATTTTATCTTGAAATGAAAATTCAAATGCTTTATTTAAACTAAATGTTATATCTGTCATTAATTTATTTGATAATACTTTTCTTTTATATGTTAAACTATTTTGATCTTCTGTTTGATCAAAGGAAAGAACTAAAAAATCTTTTTTAAAATTATAAACTGAATCTGGTTTTTCTTTATTTCTTAATGAATTTATTATTTCATCATTTGTTATATTATTATTATCTAAATTATCGAGTTGATTATTTTTATTTAATTGTTCTTGTTCTTTTCTATTATTTGGACTTGTTATTTTAACATCAAAAAAATCTTTTAATTTATCATTTATATGAAATAAAGAATTTGTTTCTTGTTTTGAGTTCATTTGTGAATGTTTAAACATAATTTAAAATTAAACAAAATAAATTAAAATCAAATAAAAATAATAATAAATTAATAATAATATAATATTATTTTATATAAACTATGTCAAGAAATGGTATTGGGATTATATATTATTTTACTTCAATATGGAATTCAGGTACATATATTATTGAATTGAATAAAAAGATTGGTTATTTTATTAAAATGTTTGTATGTACTGAATTACATAAAGCTCAAAATTCATTAAGACCTGATGAGAAAAAAAAATTAATAAATTTTATAAATCAAGTTAAAGAGATTAAAAAAACATTAATTTTAAGTGATACAGAAGAACCAACTTTAGAAGAATTTAAAACTTATCTTGGAACAGTTTATAAATTATTTGAAGAAGAGGAAAAAAAAGGAATTATTAATTCAACTACTCCAAATAAATTAAGATTAATTGGTGATTTAATTGAACCTTTAAAAAAATTTAATGCTTTAGATGGTCCTTATATGAAATTACAGCAATATGAAAGATATAAAGCTAAAATGTATGAAGAAGGATTAAAAAAAGGAATTAAACCTGTTATTACATCTTTAAGTGCTTTTAGATATGATCCTTGTGATGATGTAAAGTATTTTTCTTTATTTAAACCTGAAATAATGGAAGATAAAAATCAAAATCAAATGATAAACAATATTGGTATGAATTATGATACTGGAAATAATAATATGAATAATAATATGAATAATAATAATATGAATAATATGAATTATGAAAATAATAATATGAATTATAATATGAATAATATGAATTATGAAAATAATAATATGAATTATAATATGAATAATATGAATTATGAAATGAATATTGGGATGAATTATGATATAGGAAATAATAATATGGGAAATAATAACATGAATAATATGAATTATGAAAATAA
>JAEEGK010015065.1_pt1 | contig 17208 bp, 9 predicted proteins | sample 8958771 | NCBI WGS metagenome assembly JAEEGK01 (sample SAMN16246547, study PRJNA631951) | gut metagenome | biome: gut microbiome; feature: rumen; material: SC-attached | host: Bos | place: Iran: Karaj | collected 2018-10
TTTCTTATTAAATCCACTATGATTACTATTCAAACTATTATAACTTCCATTATTACTATTATTATTAAAATTATTATTGTTATTATTATTAAAGCCACTATAAGTATATTTTAAATTATTATTAGAATTAACAGTTTCAATATTATCAATATGATTAGAAGAAGAAACACCAGTTAAATTAACACTATTATTAAGATTATTAAGATTATTATAACTATCATTAGAATTGGATCCTCCGTTTTGATAAAAATCAATTAGATTATAATAATTACCATCTTTCCCTTGAACTTGAGGAAATCTTTCATCAGAAGATAAATAATTATCAACAAATAATTGACAATAATATCTTCCAGAAGGAAAATCAGAATAATTTATATGTACAACATGTATTTTCCTTATTGGACATATTTTATAATTATAAGTGTTTGAAATTTTCATTTTTTTATCTAAAAATACTTTTATTCTAACATATTTAGCATAGAAAGGATATATTAAAGTATATTTAGTTTTTTCATCATGTATAATTTTTAAAATGTCTTCTCTAAACTTAGTATTTCTCCAAACATTTTGAATTAAAACACAACTTTTTTCTCTTTGATTTAAAAATTCATTTATTAACATATTATTTCTTACATTAACTCTTGTTTCATAAGTATAAAATAGATTTTTTATTATATCTGATTTTTCTTCTCTATAATTTAATATTTTTTGAATTAAATGATTAACTTTAAAGTCTCTTCGAAATTTAAATTTTTTAAATTCTCTTTGAATTTTAATAATATATTGAAGACATTTTTCAATAATTATACTATCAATTATTCTAATAACTGAAATTCTTTTTAAAAAGGAACGAATATGTTTTTGAATTAAAATAACTTGTTCATTAAAGCCTTTATTTCTTGAATTAATTTCATACTTTTGAAATCTTTGTAATCCTTTACTTAATTGTAAATTAAATTGTATAATTTCATCTTTGTAAATTTGTTGATTTGAATTTTGGAATTTTTTTAAATTTCTAACAGCATTTGTCATTGAAGCATAATTTTGATTTGATTGAAAAAGTAATTTTCTTTCTTTTTCATTTATTTTTGGACGATAAGGAGTAAAATAACATAAATATTGATATAAAGGATTATTTGGATGTATCATATTTAAAGTTTTATAAGATGAAATTAAAGACATTAAATATGAAAAATTCATATGAATCATTTTTTGAAATGCTAAATGTTGAAAACTGTTTTCATCAAATTGTTCCATTTTTTTTATAAATTATTAAAAAAACAATCAATTTAAATTTAGTTTTTATTATTTAATAAATAAAATTTTTAATTAACTTTTTAATACATAAAAACTATTTTTTAATAAATCATAAGTGAAAGAACAAAAAAATAATAAAAAACTTATTTATATTTTCCTATAATTTGATAATATTATATTTAGTTTTTCTAATTTCTGGAAATTTATATTCTTGTTTTTTTTTCCAAAATCTAAAATCATTATTAAATGTTCTAATATTATAATAATAAGATTTTATTAATCTTGAACTTGAATTTTCGACTTCATTTGTTAAAAATTCGATTTTATTATTAAAATAATTCATTGTTTTTTTCATACTTAAAGATGTACTTTTCTGTAAAGTTGAATTTAAATCTGAAATTGTTTTATTTATTGATGATTCACTTATTGAATTTTTCCTTTTTAAATCAGTTTTCTTTTTCTCTTCACTTAAATAAAATTTCCTTTTAAATAATATTTTTGAAGGATTTAAATCTTGTGATATAATATATTTCTTATTTCTTTTCTTTGGATATATAATTTTTCCACTTCTTTCAAATTCTCTTAAAGTTAATAAAAAATTATTTCTATTTTCTTTATTTTTTTTCCTTAAAGATATTTTGGAAAAAGTATTATCTATTGTTTTATCTTTTTCTTTTTTTGATTTTAAACTTAATTGTGCTTTTTTAAATATTTGAATATCATTTCCTATTTCTTCTTTTATAATATCCCTATCAGGTAATTTTAATAAACTTTGATTTCTAAAATCATTTAATAAAGATGAAATATTAGAAAATTCTATTTTTTTTGGTTCTTTATTTTTATATTTAAAATATAATTTTTGAAAATCAATTGTTGATTTTTGTAAGTTAAAAAACCGAGATTTACTTAAATCTAATGAGCTTACTTTAATTTTTCTTTTCATAATTAAAAGAATATTTATATTTAATTTAATAAAATTAATTTATAAAATTAAATAATCTATTTTATTCTTTTTATAAACTCGAATTTTACTTTTAAATATTAAACTCATTTAAATACATTTAAAAAAAAATTGTTAACTTCGTTCTTTCTTATAATTTATTAATAATATAGCTAGATAAGATAATTGTACTTTAACCTTAGAACAAGTAGAAAGTAAAACAGTATGAATTAAATCAGGTATATTATATTCATTAGAATAAACTAAATCAAAATTAATTTGTTGAGGATAGCAAACCGAATTTTTAATAGAATCTTTTAAACTTATTATTAATAATTCATTTGTTTTAGAATAATCATAAGTTTCATTAATAAAACCAAATAATTGTTCAACATAAAAAACAATAGCTTTCCTAAAATATTCTACACTTCTTATTTTTTCTTTATTTCCAATACAATAAGATGTCATTTCATATATAAATAAATAATCATCTTTTATTAAATTCATTATTTTTGGCCAATATTCTTGTAATTGATAAAAAACTACTGTTTCAAAATCATAATCATAATCTGAAAAGAATTCATATGTATGATAATCAAAATCTTGATATTCAGTGCAAAAATCATTAGTGAATTTTTTATATATTGGATTGTTTATTTTTTTTTGGTAATTTTTTGAATTTTTTTCTTTAATGTAATTACAATTAAATTGTGATTGTTTTTTTCTTTTTTCTTTTGAATTTTCTATTTTTTCTAATTCTTTATATATTTTTGACATTTCATTACTTTTATCTTTTGTAATTTTACTATTATTTATATTGTTACTATTATTAATTATATCTTCGGGAGATTGAATTAAAAATTTAAATGAAGTTATTATATTTGCAAGTCTTCCAAAGTAAATTATAATTATACAATATTGAACAAATTTTTCTATTTTAGTTGAAAATCCAGATTCATTTAAAAAATTCTGATTTAAAATAATCCAAGGTTGATTATTTAAAATATTACTTATTTTACTTATTAATTTAAATTCTTCAGGAGCTTCATTTAATCCATTAATTATCCATTCTTTTTTTCCTCCATTTATTAAAAATTGTTCAATTAAATCTTTTGTTAAATAATCACAACCAACTGAACAAGAAGATATTATTCCTAAATAAAGTCTTTCTGGAAGAGATAAAAAAATTTCATCATCTTTTAATATTGAATCATAAATATTATTAAATAATTCTTCATAATGAGAAAAAGGAAGTAATATTAAATTTAATTTTGTTAATTTATAATTTTTATTTATTAAAGAATCAAAGAATTTTTTTGCATGTTCTTTATCAAATTCATATGTCATTTCGAAATTATCAAAAAAATCTCCTTTAAGTTTTATTGTTTTTTCCTTTTCGTTTTTAAATATATTCATTAAATTTAATTCATTTTTATCATCATCAATGAAATATTTTAATTTTAAATCTTCCATTTTATCAAAAACACTACCAAATATTTTCCAATCAGGAATATTTGAATAATCAACATTATAAACATTAATCAAAATATATCTAAATGCTAAACTTGATTCATAATAAATTGACTCTGATAAAGCTTTTTTAATATAATATTCAACTTTACTTTTAATTTTTTCTTCTTTATTTTTTAATATATTCACAAATTCATCAATGTGTTTTATTAAAGTTGAAGGTGAATTTAAATATAATATATTATCAATAAAAAGGAACAATTCAGTAAAAAAATCAATTTCTTCGAATAAACAATCATTTGTATCCATGAATATATCAAAAATAAAAAATATTTAATTCAATTTTTTTAAATGATATATCCTATTAAAAAATATTTAATTCAATTTTTTATAAATGATAATATATTGAATTAAAAAATAATTTAATAAAAATAAATAATAAATAAAAAAAATAAAAGGCTTATTGAATAAAAGAAATATAACTTAAAAAAAGAATAAATAAAAAAAATTCAAATAAGAAAAAAATGAATTCAATGGCAAATATAGGATCTTCAATAATGAATGCAAATAGAACATATCAAAAATCATCATCAATAAGAAGTGCAAGAACACAAAAATCTTTTATGACAACAGATTCTCATTTTACAAGAGATACATTTAATGATCAATTTAAAGGAAGAGATCAAAAAGCTTTTATTAATGAAGCTAATAAAATTATGAGAGAAAGAATGAAAAATAAAGGAAGTACAATTAATTCAAAATCACGTTTAAAAAGTGTTGTTATGAATGATACTAAAGAAATATGTTTAAAAAATTATTTAATTGGATTATTAAAAGAAAAAAGAACTGATATAAATGAAAAAGAAAGAAATATTACAAAAGCTTTAAGAGACAGTGAAAATAAATTAGATTCAGATTATAAGAATTTTTTAGATTTTGTTGAAGGAACTAAAAAAAAACAAAAAAAAGAAGAAGAAGAATTACAAAGATTAAAATCCTTACATGAACAAAAAGAAATAATATATAAGAAAGAAATAACAGATTATAAGAAATTAATAGAAGATTTAGAAAGAACTGTTAAATTAATATGTTTATTAAAATCATATGGTAGTTTTGTTCATAAAGTTTTAAGATTAAAATTTGACTTTGATAATGTTCCTGATATAGATTCAAGAGAAAGAAATTTTGAACAAGTATCAAATATAATATTAAAACATTATGATAATTTAAAAAATTCAGAAACAATAGAATTATTAGATGACGATAATTTTATGTTTATGAAATTTAATGAATTAGAAGAAAGAGTTGTTAAAATATTACAAAGAAAAGAAATATTAGACAAAGAATCAACTGCTGAAACTGATTCTTATAAAGATGAAATCGCTGAATTAAAAAGAAGAGTTAAAGATTGCCAAATTGAATCAAAACAAATTCAAAATGAAAAAGATCAAATTATTAATGCTATTAATAGATTAAAACCTCAAAAAGATAATGAAGTTAATCAATATTTAGATTATATTTATGAAATTGGAGGAATGACAGGAGATTTAAATAATAAATTAAAAGGAAAAAAAAATATAATGGATTTATTAAATTTTACTAAAGATACTTTATTAGTTTTACAACAAAAAGAAACTTTTATTAATGATCATATCACTGAAATTGAATTTATTGAAGAAAATGGAGATAAAAAATTAATTAATGATATTATTACTGATAGAAAAAAATTTAATAAAAGAGAAAAACAAATGCAATTAAAAATTAAACAAGAACAAAATGAAAATAATAAAAGATTAAAAGCAATTGAAAGAGCACAAAGAGTTATTATTAAAGGAAGAAAAGTTCCTCAAGAATATCCTATTATTAAAGGAAAAAAAAAACAAAAAGATGATAATCAAGGAAATGAAGATGATTATTATGCTATGCTTTATTATTCTTCTGATGATGATTAAATTATTTTTTTTGTTTTTTATTTTTTATTTTTTTATAATATTATTTTTTATGAATTATTTTTTTAAATGTTTTCAAAAGGAATTTTTTTTTTAAATTTAAATATTTTTATATGAATAAAATATTTTTAATATAACTTTTTTTAGTATAATTTTTATTAAATTATACTTTTTGAGATATAAAATTTAGAAAATTAATTAATTTTTTTTTTTAAAATAATTAAATGAAAAATATAATATTTTTTTATATTTATACAATTAATTTTTAATTTGTAAAAAAAATGGAAAATACAAATTTCACTTCAAATAATGAATTAGATAATTATATATTATTATGTTGCAAATATTGTAATAGACTTCATTCATTTAAAATTTATTATGATAAAAAATTATTTGATTTAGTCTTAGATTTTAATTGTGAAAATAAAGATGAAAAAATAACATTATCACTATTTTTATCTGAAATAAATAATTACTCAATTAAATGTTTTAAATGTAATAAATTATTAAAAATAAATGAAGAAATATATAAAACTCTTGAAAATAATTTTACTTGTAAAAATTGTTCTGAAGAAAATTTCAAATTATTAAATTATTTAATATTAAGTGAATTAGAACTTAAATCAATTACTGAAAAAATTAATAAATTATTATTAACTTCAAAAGAAAAAGAAATAGATAATGATTTATTTAATTCAAGTAAAGAGAAAATATTAACTTTACATTCCTTTTTAAATATTATGTTTTATAATAAATTATTTGTTGATTCAAATGAAGGTTTTATTGAAGAAAGAGAAATTTTAAGTAATCTTTTTCAATATTTTGAACAATTTGTTAAAATAGTTTTAGAAAATAAAAATTATTATGATATATATACAATAATAAAAGAGTTATTTTTACCAGGAATAATTTATCAATATAAATTTTATTATAATGAATCTAATTCTTTTATGAGTTTTTATTTTCAATTATTAAATTCAAGAAAAAAAAAATTATCTTTTGAAATGTTTGAATATTTAGAAAAAAAATATACAAATAATTATAAATATAAAACTCATTATTTATATACAATAAATAAGCATATTCAAAAAAGAGAAATTGATGATTCATTTGTAATCAATATTATAATTTATAATAATATTATAAGTTATATAAATAATTATTTACTAAATAGACAAATAAATTTCCTATATTTAGAAATTGAAAAGTTAAAACATGAAAATTATCTCAATAATTATTATCAACATTTTTTTTTAATTCCACAAAATTTAATCACAAAAAGAAAAGGAATAAACTTTTTACTTAATGAAATTATTAATACAGAATATAAAGAATTTAAATCAATTACTCCAACCCAAAATTTTATTAAATCAATAAGAAAAGAAATAAACTTTTTTTTAAATAATAATATAGATGAAAATTTAAAGTTAAAACTCAATGAATTTAATAATAAACTTTTAATGGAATATGGTTATATTTTACCAAATTGGAAAAATAAAAATAAAAATAGTGAAATACAACATCATCCTTATGTGAATTTTACTTTTGATGAAATTAAAAAGTTAAAAGCATTAAAAGAAAATTATAATAAAGATAATAAACAAGAATTAAAAATAAATAGATCAAATAATTTTTTACTTCAAATTACTATTGATTTCTTATTTTATTTAAAAGAAAAAGGAAATGAATTTGCCCATTTAATTGAAATTACTAAATTAAAATATTATAAAAATATTCAAATTATAAAAAATTATAAAAATGATAATAAAAGTAATTTAAAAGAATCAATTGAAAATTCTTTTAAGATAAATGAAGTAAATCAAAATTTTTCATTAAATGAAATAATAAATTTTGTTTTTGAAATTTTTGATAATACGATTTTAAATGAAAATGAAAGAGTTCAATTTGTTTTAAATAAATATAATAAAGAATTTGAAATTTTTTCAAAATCATTAGATTCATATAAAAATCTAGAAAAGTCATTAAAAAATTCGATTGAAGAAATAAAAAATTCTATTGATGAATTAATAAACTCATATACTGTAAAAGATGAAAAATTATTGCAAAAATATTTAAAAATATTTGAAATGAAAAATTGTTATGAAGATGTAATAATATATTTAAACAAGTTTTTTCAATCTAAAATATTAAAAATAAAAAATGATAATTATAATAATTATAATGAATTATTGAAATATAAACAATTGATAAATGAATTAAATCAATATCATAAATTTCAAAATTTTAAGAATTTATATTTAAATAAATTATTGAATAATAAAATCAAAGAAAATAAAAATTCACTTTTAAATGAACTTAATGAAATTAATAAGTCAATCCTAGAAATAAATGGGCTAATAAGTAATTTAGATTTAATAAAAACTGTAATAGTCGATTTAAAAAAAATATCTTTTAATATTGAAAAAATATTTAAAGACTTTATGGAAGAAAATTATCCTAGTGAATCAAATAAAAAAATGAAAATTTCTGAAAATGAAGACAAAAAAATTCATAAAATTACTTTAAATGAAATAAAAGAATATATTAAAACACTTGTAAATACAGATAAAACAATTGATTTTATTTCAGAAGAACCTAAGGAATTTTTGTTTCAATTGTTTAAATTAAATATAGGATATCCTTTATAAATATTTAATTAATATTTTTTTTTAGAGAATTTATATATATATAAAATTTAATTACAAATATTTGTTTTGGATTTGAATATATTTTATTATATCAATATAAAAAGAAATGAAAATGTTATTTTTTATTGGTATGAATTAAATATAATTTTTCTTTTGATGATGATTAAAATATTAATATATTTATTATTTATTTTGGTTTTATATATATATGATTTTTTTTATATTATCTTTAAGGAAATATGAATAACTTAATATATTAAATGTTGTAAATAAAGAAAAATTATATAAGGTTTTTTATTATTTATTATAATAGAATAGAATCTTAATTATTTAATAAAATATAGAAGCAAAATGAAAAATATATTATTAATATATAATTATTAGTTAAATTAAATTCAAATAAAATAAATTTAAAGAATAAGTTAAAAATAAATTTATAGTTAAAAAAAAAAACTTAAATATCATCTAAATTAATTTTATGTTTTTCGAGATTTGATTTTAAATCTTTTTTTAAAAAATCAGTTATTTGATTAACTTTATTTAAATGTTGATTTTTAAGATTTTGAATTTGTTTTTGAATATTTTTTTGTTCAATTAATATTTTTTTATCAATTTTCAAACTTTTAATATCACTTAATTGCTGAAGAATAATATTTTTTTGTCTTTTAAAAAAATTTTTTGGTTCAATTCTTTTATGTTCTTCATTAAATTGATGATAATTATCTATAACATATTGAGAAAGAGATTTATCAATATTATTTTTAATATTATTTTTATCAATTAAATCTGAAATTGAATTTGCACAATCAACTATTTTTTCTAATTCTTCAACTTTTCCTTCAATATTCAATTTTTTTTTATTATAAATTGATTTTCTTGTTAAAATTGAATTTTTATTATTATCAAAACTATTTCTAGAATTACTATTTTTTAAAGGAGATAAAATTAAAGGTTTAATTGTTTCTAATAAATTATTTGTACTTTTACTTATAGTCATTTTTTTTATTTTATTTTTTTCAATAAATTTATCATATTTTTTTCTTACTCTAAGTGTATCAGTTAATTCTTTTATTTCTTCATCAATATTTTTTTTTAAATCATCAATATCTTTTTTTATTAAAGGATCTGCTTTTTCTAATATTTTTAAATTATTCATATAAGTAATTGGATTAAATCTTAAAAAAGCATTATTAAATTGTTTTCTATAATTATTATTAATATATGAAAAGTTTTTTGATAATTTATATTTTGATTTATTATCAATTATATTATTACTATTAATATTATTTGTTTGTAATTTATTATTTTGAATATTTGATTCATTATTTGATGGTCTTTCTAAAAATATTTCATTTAATTTTGATATTTCACTTGTTGATTTTTTTATATATTTTATATGTTTTCCTATTTTTGATAATAATATTTTTGAATTTGGTGATATTTCTTTTTCAAATAACATTGATTCTGATGAATTTTTTTTTAAATTACTTGAAATAATTTTTGTTCTTTTATGTATTTTATCTCTTTTACTTTCATCTAATAAAATATTTAAATGTGTCTTTACATCATTTGATTTATGGTTAATATTTGCAATTATATCTTCATATTGAGTATTTTTTATTATTCTCCATACACTAGAATCATTATCATCTTTTAAATTTTTTCTTAAATAATTTTCATTTGTTGACATTATTTTTAATTTAATTTTATGTTTAACAATTCTTATTTTCTAGATTAATTTTTTTTATTTTATAAAAATAATAAATAAAAAAATTAAGTAATAAAATTTAAAGAAAAATAAAAAATTTTAATTGTTACATATTCTTCTTATATATTTTAAAATATTAAATATATATAAAAAATTAATAACACCTTCCTCAAAAAATGACTAATTATATTAAAATTGATAATCAAAATCTTTAATCTATATTAATACTATAATATTTATAGTTTTCATATTTAAAAAAAAGTCAATAAATAAATTTTTAAATCAAAAAGAATTATTCTGTCAATAAACATTAACAATTTATAAACAATTGATTCATACTAATAAAAAAATAAATTAAAAGAAAATTAAAAAATTTCACAACTACTACATTGACAATTTTCTTTATCATCATTATTATTATAATTTTCAAAAACTGAACTAGATTTATCAATTAAAATTATTTCAGCAATTCTTTGAGATGAAATCATATCAATAAAACTAACTTTATGATTTTTATTTCCTTTTATAATTTCATTTCCATATACATCAGTTCTAAATAAATTATTTGTTGAAAGTTTATTTAAACTTCTATTTCTCTTTTTTTCTAATGATGATAATGTAAATTTTGAATTTCTTCTTTTTTGTTTAATTACTGAAAATGTTGATTTAGTATTTATTGATGTATTTTCATCTGAGTCTAATTTAAAATTTACATTTCTTGAAGACATTTTTTTTTTGTTTTACTATTATTTATTAGTTTTTTTGTATTTTTTTTATATATTGTTGTATTTTATTAAAAATGGGAAAAAAAGATTTATTTATGTAAAAAATAATAAATTGATTTTGTATTTGAAAGAAAGTTTTATTTATTATTTTTTTTTTTTTTTTAATTAAGTAATATTTTATATAAAAATTATTTGAATTATCATTTATTTAATGTCAAAATCAGATAAAATTGGAAATTATCAAATACAAAAAATAATTGGCGAAGGAACATTTGGAAAAGTAAAATTAGCAAGAGATTTAATAACAAAAGAAAATGTTGCAATAAAAATTTTAGAAAAATCAAAAATAAAAACAAAAGAAGAATTAGAAAGAATAAATCAAGAAATAAATTCATTAAAAGAAATAAATCACTTAAATATAATTGAATTATATGAAATATTAGAAGACGAAAAAAATTATTATTTAATATTAGAATATATGAATGGAGGAGAATTATTTTCTTATATAATAAAAAATGAGAGATTAAATGAAGAAATAACTTCATATTTTTTATATCAAATAATAAAAGGAATACAATCAATTCATGAAAAGAAAATTTGTCATAGAGATTTAAAACCAGAAAATATATTATTAGATAATGAGAATCAAATAATAAAAATAATTGATTTTGGTTTATCTAAAAAATATAATAATAATTTATTATCAACTCAATGTGGATCAATTTGTTATACTGCACCAGAAATAATTAAAGGTTTAAAATATAATGGATTAAAAAGTGATATTTGGAGTTGTGGAATTTTATTATTTGCTATGATTTTTGGTTATTTACCTTTTGATGATAAAAATGATGAAATTTTATATTCTAAAATTATTAATTGTAATATTGAATTTAATGATATTTTTTTTATTTCTTCTCAATGTAAAGATTTAATTATTAAAATGTTAAATCCTAATCCTGATAAAAGAATTGATATTAATGATATTTTAAATCATCCTTTTTTAATTTTTGGAAAACAAAAATATGATAAAGTTAGAATTATTTATGAAACTTTTGATGAGAAATTAATTATTAATTATATGGAAAATTATTTAAGAATAGATAATAATAATAATAATATTATAAATAATATTAATGAAAATAAATATAATAATATTACCACAATATATAAATTATTAAAAAAAAAAATTATAAAAGATGGAATTGAATTGAGAAATAATTATATTTTATCAGATAAAAAAATTATTCCTAATCAAAATGATAAAAATAATAGTCCAAAAAATTTAACTAATTCAATTTCATCTTCTGCAAATTCAATGATGAATGAATTAAATGAAGTAATTAAAGATGTTCAAAAAAATAATCGATTAATAATCAATAATTTAAATGTAAATATGATTAATAATAATATTAAAAATTTTAATTTTATTGATAAGAATAATAATAATTTTAATATTATAAATAATCAGAATAATAATACAATTAGTAATTTTTTTAAAGCAAAAAAACAAATTATTGATAATTCAATTGATAAATCTAATAGACCTAAAACAAATACTCCAATAAAAAAAAGAAATGATATTAAAAATATTTTTAATATAAATACAAATCCAAATACAAAAGAAACTAATACAAAATTAAATTCTTCAAGTAAAAATATAAATAAAAAAAAAATTAGAAAAAGAAAAAGTAATAATAATATGCTTGTGTTTCCATTTAAAGCACAAACTAATTATAAAGATAAAATTCAAATAAATATTGAACAAAATATAAAAAAAAGTTTGAATGAAAATAATAATCAAAATAAAAAAAAATTTATAACTCCATTAAATAAACAATTAAATGAACAAAACAATAAAAGTAAAAATATATTAATGGAACATTGTGAAACTGAAATTAATAATAATGAAAAAATAAATAAAAGATTAATGAAAAATTTAAATTTTCAAACTTTGAAACGATTTAGAAATAATAATAAAATAAATAAAATTTCATTAATAAATACAAAAAAAATGAATACAATAGTAATGAAAAATTTACTAAAAAAAAAATTAATAAAAGAAAAATCTCCAAATAATTTTAATAAAAGATTTAATATTACTGAAGAAAATAGTTCAAAAGAAAAAAAAGATAATTCATATAAAACAAAATCTTTATCTTTAAAAAATAATAAAATATCTTGTATTACTTCAAGAAATAAAAGTAGAATTCAAATAAATATTGGAACATTATTTGAGAGTACAAAAAATTATTCTTCAAGATTAAAGTCACCAAAAAAACTTACTCCAGAAAAAAAGTATGAAAGAAATAATAAAAATTTTATTATTTGTTCTACACAACATTCTTTACTTGAATTAAGTATTAAAATTAAAAAATTTTGTAAAAAAAGAAATTTGATTGTAATTGATAAAAATAAAGATAAATATACTATTTTTTTAGTTGAAAATAAAAAAATCAATATTGAAATTAATAAAAAAGAGGGAGTAAATATGGTTAAAATAAATGGAATAAAAGATAATTATTTTGATAATTTAATTAAACAATTTGTTATTGAAGTTGTTTTATAAATTATATCTTTTTTTCTTTAATGATATTTATATATATTTTATGATTAGGAAAAAAATTTTAAAAATATATTGATTTATTCAAATGTATAAAAAAATTTTATTATTTTTCTACAACAACAAATTTTGCTTTTTGATAATTTCTGAGTACTTCATAAATATTATTTATTTTAATTAAAGCAATAAAAAAATACTTTTTAAATATATATTTTATTATATTTATTGTAAATTAATATATTATAAAATAAATTTAAATTTCAAAATATTTTTTAATAAAATTCAAAAAGATTTATTTAAATAAAAAAAAAAACTTTAATTGAAATGGATAAAAATATATCAATATCAGAAGAAAAATCATTAAATGAATTAGAAGAAGAAAAAGAAGATATTGAAGAAAAAGAAAAAGAATCAAAAAAAATATTTAATTTATCATTAGAATCTTTTAAAAATAACCAATTTAAAAAAACTATATCATTCATAAATAAAATAACATTAAACAAAAAAACTACATATTATTGGCAAATTCAATTTATAAAACTATCATCTTATCAAGAAATAATAGAAAACAAATTAAATTCAAAATATTATAATCCAATAAAAATATCAAAAATAGAAAAATACTTAAAATTATTTAATAATGAATTAAATAATTTTATAGAAGATATAAACAATAATCAAAAAGATGAAAATTATTCAAGTAAATATGAAATAATAATAACATTCATATTAAGACAATGTAATAATTATTCAAGATTTTGTATTTATCAAAATTTTATACATGATTGTATTGTATTTTTAGGATTAGCAGAAAGATTAATTAAAAAAACTTCAGATTTTATTTATTCTCCAGACTCTTTACATTATGGATGTGAAATATTTATTTTTTTAAGTAGTTTATATATAATTTCAAATAATTTTAATTATGCAAAAAAATATATTATTTTATGTTTAAAATTATGTTATAAAGAATTAGAATTAAGATTAGAAAATAATAATTATTTAGAATCTCTTTTTAATATTAATAAATTTAATGATAGAGAAAAAGAAAAAGTAGAAAGTATATTTTTAAATATTACAATTTGTTTCTTTCATTTAGGAGTTTGTAATGAAAATGAATATAATTTTAATTCTGCATATGAGTCTTATAAACAAGCAAAATGGTTTAGTAAAGTAATCCCAAATAATAATATGATTGAATTTATTAGTACTATTTATAATATGGAAAAAAGAGAATTATTAAGAAGTCAATTAATTGAATTTTTTAAAAAAGAAAATAATAATTTAATTGAAGAACCTCTTATAATTATTAAGAAACCAAAATTTATTTATAATGAAGAAGAAAATATAAAAAAATTTAAACAATTAGAAATGTATCTTAATAATTTAAAAATTAAAGAAATTGATGATGATGAACCAAATTTATTATTTAATATTAAAGGAAAACCTTTTTCAAAAAATGTTTCAAATGTAACTAAAACTATTCATGTTCTTAATTATTTAATGAAAGATAAATTTAATAGTGTAATTGATAAAATGAAAAAAATTGAATTACATAATTTAAATAATGAAACAAAACAAATTATTCAAAAAAAAATAATTAATATTAAAAATGATGAAAGAGAAAAAGAAAGAATTGTAAATGAGAATAAAATGAATATTCAAAATTATGAAAAAGAAAAAAATAAAACTATTATTTTTAGAAATAATAATAATAATGTTATTGATATTATTTATAAGAATAAAAATATTAGTGAAAATAATAATAATGAAACTTCAAATACAAAAAATGAATTAAAAGAAAATGAATTATTAAAAACAAAATTATTAAAAAATCAAAAAAATAAAACAAAATATAAATTAATTAAATTACCAAATCAAAGTAAAAATTTAAGTACAGAAACTTCATTTTATTCTTTAAATAAAAATAAACATTTTAATAAAACATCTTTTTATAATAGTACTTTAGACATAAATAGTACAAATATTAATAATTTTTCATCTAAAATGAATAATTCAAAAATTTCAATCACTAGTAGAAATAAAATATCAAATAAAAAACCTATTAATACTAATTATAATGATATTGAAAAAATAAAATATAATTCATATATTTTTAATAAAAAATTTCAACAAAAAAGAAAATTTTTAGAAAATCAATTTTCAAAAGAATTAAAATTTCAAAAGGAATTTTTAAACTGTAAAATATTACCAAAAGAAAATAATAATGAAAATTTTAATAAAATTAAAACTCAACTTCAATGTGAAGATTTTTTTAAAAAAACTTTAAGAGAACAAATTAGTTTAATTAAAGAAAAGGAAATTTTAAAAAAAGAAGAATTAAAATTTAAAAAAGATTTATTACCAAAAAAAATTTTTAATAAAATTCCTACTTCTATGATAAAAGAAAAGGAAATTGTTCATATTAATAAAAAAAGTTCTTCTCCTGAAATTGGAAATATGAAATTTATTGATAACTTAACTTCTCAAATTGAGAATATTGATATTACAAAAAGATATTTAATAAGTTCTTTTAAAAGAAATTTAATAAAAAGTCAATCTAGTAGAAAATAACATTAAATTAATATAAAATAATATTTTATATTAAATAATTGTAAAATAATATATTTTATAAAAAATTTTCAAAATAAATTCTTATAGGAGTATCTAAAATTTGTTTAATTTAATATAAATTTTTTCTTTTTTAAATTAATTATATTAAGGAAATTTATTTTTTTAAATGTTTTAATAGAATATTTTTATTCTCTTTCTTTTACTTTTAGAGAGTTTTATCTAAAATTTGTCTTTTTATTTATTATTGTTTTTTCAATTTTTTCCTTTTATTTCTTCTCAAATATGATTATTTAATTTCAAAATAATTGTTTTATTGAAGTTATAGTTCCTTTTTTTTCATTTTTTGATATATTCGAAAAAAATGAAGATTATTTATTTTAATATTTTTATCTTAACTTAGAAGTTTATAAAAATGATTTTATAATGTTTACTAAAAGAGTTATAGAAATATTATGGGAAATAAATTATAAAAAAAAAATAATAAATTTAGCAATTAATTCAAACAATTAAATTTCTTTTTTATTTAAATTATTTATAATTTATAAATTCATTTAATTTATTAGTTCTTAAAAATCATTATTCTGATTATAAGTATTTTATTTAGATAATTTATAATTTATTTATAAAAAATTGAAATGATAAGAAAAAATATTGAATTAAATTTACAAAAAGAAATTGAAGAAATACCAAATATAAAAAATAATCCAATGAATAATATTTCAGAATATATCAATGATTTAAAAGAAAAAAACATAAATGATATATTTGAAGAAATAAAAATAGAGTATCAATTTTTAAACTCAACTGATGAACTAACTTTTATTGAGAAATGTAATTCAATAATAAAGTTAAATAATTTATTATTTATAATAAATTGTAAAGATAAATTTAAAAAAATAAAAGATATAAGCAATTGTATATTAAAAAAAGAAAATTATGAAACTTTATTTTGGGAAAAAATTTCAGAATTAAATGGCAATAATTGATTAAATAATTTAAAAGAAAATAAAAATATATTAAATAATACAAAAATTTATTTAGAATCTTTAATAATAAGTTTTTCAAATTTTGATAGTTATAATATTAATACAGCAGAAAAAGCGATTTATTTATTTAATTCTTTTTTGATAATTATTGAAAATATTTTTGAAGAATTTGAAAATAAATCTATATTAAATGAAATAAATAAAGAAGAAATAATGAAATTATTAAGTATAACTACTTCAAGTTCATTACAAATTAGTGATTATGTTTTATCATATGAAAAAAATCATAAGAAAAATATTTTAATTTAAATGAAAATATTTTAAATTTATATATAAATATTCAAAAATTAAGAAAAATTTTTATTAAATATTCAAATCAGATTTTAGTATT